>Ga0172373_10002741_pt1 | contig 26583 bp, 29 predicted proteins | sample Lak10m_2_FD_114546 | JGI IMG/M metagenome (GOLD analysis project Ga0172373, IMG submission 114546) | Freshwater microbial communities from Kabuno Bay, South-Kivu, Congo - kab_092012_10m | ecosystem: Environmental > Aquatic > Freshwater > Lake | place: Democratic Republic of the Congo...
CTTGGGATTTTAGCACCTTGATTATCTGTGCCTCGGTAAATTTTGACTTTTTCATACCTTTTTTTGACTGTTTTAAAGTTAACGCTCTATTTTTAAACTGTCGTAAAAAAGCAGCCCTTTACCAAAGGAAACCATGTAAGTCTGCACGCTATTTTCATATTTAAATTTAAAATTTTAGTGAAATCAGCAGTCCAGCAGTAAAAGAGGAGCTGAAAACTAGCGGGTGGGGAGGAAAAGAAGCTCTGGATTAACTTCGTAGTTTCATGGGGTATAAATCCATCGAAGAGGTGGTAAATCTTCTTTTGACTGTAATACGTAAGAAAATAAATCGAAAATGGGCATTCTCTAATATAGCAAGCTTCTGAAGACTACATTTGTTTATCTACATACATTTGTTGAAATTTCTAGAAAAACCACAAAAAGACTGGATCAAAGAGTATAATCCACAACTTCAATTAGAGTTCAGTTCTTTTAATTAAGGGGGGCTTACTTTTGAAAATCAGGAATCAACGTAGTAAAATCAATACTTCTAGGATGTTAATCGATTAATTTCTATTTTTATCGGACAATAGTGTTTACTTTTCTACATTTTAAAATATTCTTCGAATCTTGGGTATTAATTCCAAGTCTCCATCCGCCAGAACCATTTGATTGAACAGTAAGTGTTATTTTATTTAAGTTCTCTGTGATTTAGTGTTTTTATTAATCTTATACAACTGATAAGTTTGAATACTAGCCAATAAATTATTCGTATTTATTGAGGATTCTACTTCTTTTAATTGACTTGATACTGATATATTTAAATCTTTAAAAGATTTTTGTGTAATATAACTTAAATGACCTAATTCACTAATAATATTCTGCTCCATATTATAAATTGAATACATTAAATCATCTAATTTTGAACCTATAGTTGATAATTTTTCGGCAACCTCATTTTCCCAGTTTGAATTAAACATACCGAGTTTATCAAAAGACTCATAAATTTCATAAAAAGTAATAAAATCTTCTGATACTAATGCACCAACCATATTAATCGAATGAAATACTAACAATTCATAAGAATGAATCTGGTTTTTTAACATACCTATCATTTCTTCTAATTCTTCGTGAGTAGTTGTTTCAATAATAGTGTCAAATATTTTTTGAGTGTTTTGTTGTTTGTTTTTAATGTAGTTTGAAACTTTTACAAATTGATGTATATAATTTTTGTCAACTGAAATAATTCTTTTTTGACTCTGGGTTAGTAATTTATTAAACCCATTTTCAATTAAATCTATTTTACCATCACTATCTTTATCAAAGTTTGAAAGTTCCTTTTGTTTGCTATCTGTTAACTTCTCTTTTTTTATTTCTAAAAGTTGTTTTTCCTCTGAAATATTTTTTTTAATTTCTAATTCAAAGTTATTTTTGATTTCTTTGAAAAATTTCAGGAAATCTTTCAACACTAAAATATCATGTTGATTAGAATTAATATTTTTATTAGTATTATCTGAATTATATATTTTATTTCCTTCAAATTTTAATTTATCATCATGTCCGTATTCTAAATTAATATCAAAGTAATCATCATGATTTTTCCCATATAAAAAATAAATCGAACCATTTGCACTAAAAACAATGCCTGTTTTCAATCCAAATAAGACAGGTGAATATGTTCTTATATTTGGATGTAAATTTTCATTAAACGGTCGCTTATAACTCCAGATTGTATTAAAAAAAGAAAATTTATCACATAAATTGTAAACTTCAACTGAGGATAATATATCTGAATGGCTTTTAATTTTTTCGTGAAAATCACTTAGACTTTTTTTTATAATAGTTCTTCTTTTAGAATAAAGTTCATGATCATAAACTCCTATTTCGCTCCATTTTTTAAATTCATTCATTTTTTTTCTATGTATAAACTACGTTTGTAAAACATCGGTTAATATTATTTTAAAAATATTTTCGATCTGCTCCATTTATATTTAACCAACTATTAAATAGTGTTTCTATTCGGGATCCTTTTCCTAATCCCATTCCTGTTGGGGAATGTAATCTTTTGGTAAATACATTATTTGAAATACAAAACTCTTCAATTATTCTCATCTGTTTTTCAAAAGTATCGAATTTTATTTTTTTCTTGTTTGGATTTCCAAGTTTGGTAAAAAAAACAGCTTCAATATTTGATGTTTTGATAAAATTTATAATAAAATCAGTATTCCATGTAAAATCTTTAAATCTTTCAATATCTTCATCTTTAACTGAAGAAATTAATTCTTTGTGAATTCTACAATTTTTATCCGCTTCATCAATTGACAACAATAAATCTGTAATACCGATTTTATATTTTTTAAGATGTTCTATTTGAATACTATAATCGCTTTTATCGATTGATTTTTCATTACTTAATAATGGTAAAACATCCCAAAAATAATTTTTTCTTCTTTGATAAAAAAAGTTAGATTCATTTTTCGGATGAAAATCATTATGAGGATTGAAAGTTCCAATAATTAATGTTTTACATTTCCATTTTGGAAGTAATTTATCCAAATCTTCATTAAAGTAAAATTTATGAATGCAAGCCATAATTATTTTCTTAATCAGTAAATATAATATTTATTTCTTTTTTCTCTTTAGTTTGTTGAGGATGAGATACTGACCAATTACTTGCATCCCAAAATATATCTACATATATTGTTGCTGTATCTCCAATATATTTACCAGGTATTGGACCAATAATTTTCTTCCCCCATAACATTCCGTTTTCAGGCTTATATTCATCTGCTGGTTTATACATCGAACCTGGATCGTATTCTTTTAAATAAATACCAGAAGACTGCACAATCGGTATAATCGAATTTTTAAATTGATTTAACACAATAGAGGTATCGCCTATATAAACAGGTTTATCGAAATTCTTATTTGTATAGACTCCCGAAAAAGGATTATATAAAGGAAGTCTTAAAATAACATCTCCAACAACTGTTCCTAATACCCAATAGGTATCTGTATCAAAAGATGCCTCAATTACAGAAACCCCATTATATCTATAATATGGAACTAAATCACTTACTTCTATATAGAGATTACATCGATTGTTTACTGCGGTAGAATCTATAGTTACATGAAAATATCCATTTTTGTCTTGCGGATAATTCATAAAAAGTTTAATTTTTTTTCCGTTTTCAAAAGGATAAACTTCATCTACTTTTCTACAACTAAAAAGTAGAATCAATAATAAAATGTATGTGATATAATTATTCATACTTGATATATTAGAAATGTAACTTTTCCTTGTAAACTAGATTTTATTTATAAATAAATAATTAAAAAGGACTTACATTTTCCGGTGTATAATTTCTACCATCTGTTTCGTATGATCCAGAGATCGTACTAAAGCCATTGAAATTAATCCTTAAGAATTTATTTCCTACATCCATCAGTTCAATGTTAGGGTCTATTTCAGTAGGCTTATAATCATTTCGTCCTTGATATCTTAAATCTTTTGAAGTTATCAGTTTCATGTTTTCGATTTTTCCTCTCCACTCATACGTTTCCTCTGCATTTGGAATGTATTCATGTAAAATAAACGAATGATCACTAAATACTATTATCCAGTCACGACCATCTACCACATTATATAGTTTTTTACCCACCCAATTTTCAGGTATGGAATTATTATTACAACTATAAAGTAAAACAACAAGTGAAACAATAAGTAGTGTTTTCATATTTAATAATTTTTAATTAATTACATGTTACGATCAGAACTTCGCCAAATATGTTTAGAACCGTCTATATCTTTTGTTCCTGGGATATAATAACTCCCATTTTTTCTACTAGCACCCGGACAATTTGGATTGAATAAATTTTCAATGATTATATCATCACCATTCATTCTCCATTTTCCAATTGTAAGACAAGATATATCATAAACACTTTCTCCTTGATCCCATACTTCAACTCTTCCATTAGGGCAAAATTTGAAAGCATTACTAGAACCATTAAAATAGATTTGATAACATTCCGAATTCGGTTCAGGATTATTACATGATGATAAAATAATTAAACTAGAGAAGATATTTACTAAATGCTTTTTCATTATTGAACTATTTTAGATAATTATTTTAAATTTATTTAGCTAGAAGAACCATGCAGTCACAAGCAGTTTTATAATCATTTTGTTGAAGTAAACATTCAGCCTGTGCTAATTCCCATGGCGTCATATCAGGTGAATTACCATAAAGTCGAAGACATTCAGATAAAGACGGCCCTGTTTTTATTGGGGCATTATTTATGTCTGGAGTCGTTGAACTTGAAGAAGAATTGTTTTTATTATTTATTAAAAATCCAATCAATAAAAATGAGATTAATCCTATTGAAAAATTCCGTATAATCTTACTATTACTTGCCGATAAATCAATCGAAATATACTTTTTCAACTTATGAAAAAAACCAAGTACAAATAGAGATAATAGTATAATTACACTAAAAAACACTATATATAAAATTGCATTAGTATTCATCGTTTTTAGATTTAAAAATTAATATTATTCTTAGTTATATAATTTACTTGCAAATTTTAGATTGTTAAAATTTGCTGGTTTAAAATTGAAGTTAATTTTCTCATATTTAACATTCAAAACAAACCTTAACTCATCTCTTCTTTTTGGAAAAACACTATTTGTTTCATAGTGTTTCTTCCATCTCGTTTTGGCATTCTCAGCGTTTACACCAAATACATTTTCCCATCTTTCATTTTCTAACACTTGCCTAGCATAATTATCCCCTAACAACTCTCGAATAGAATTTACTTCCTCATTTTTAATTTGTTGCGCTCCTATCAATTCAGCATATTTTACATTTGTTCTATTTTGTTTATCATAGTAAAACAACTCTACTAAATCTACATTTAAACGAATACAAGTACTAAAAGCAGGTATAAAAGCTAATTTGTTTTCTTTTAGAATATTAATAAAATTGAACTCTTCCAAACCAAGTGTTAATTTTGGAACTATTTCAATCCCAAAGGAACTTAAATTTTGAGGTCCTTTAAAGTCGGAACTTCTGTACGTTTTCGCTTTCATAATCCTAAATCATTTAATATTTCTTAAATTCTAATTTCTTACAAATAACCCCATTCCTATTCAAAATAATGGTATTAATTAGTTTCATTTCGGTTTCAAACCGGTTTATTCTGTTTGTTTATTAATGATATATAGGTATTTACGTTGGTCTTCTTTGTCTTTGATGCGTACGATCAAATTGGGGTGTTTCTTATTTATTTCTTGAATAAGTCGGTGACGTTTCAGTTTTCTACTGTCGTAGGATAATTTTTGAATATCAAATAGCTCATCAATTTCTTGGGTTCGTAGGTTATTTCCATTGTATTGGAATAATTTTTCATACAAACTATGCCTTTCTGTTGTAATTTCTTGTTGGGAGACAACCAGTTTTGTTCTATGTTTACGAAGGAAATAGACTGTTATCGGAACTGCTAGAAACAACAAGATAGCACCAAGTATTAATTGAGCTTTGTTTCGTTGGTAGTTATCCATTTTTGTGCATACATTCCAGGAAATGTTGGTATCCCCTGAGCGCCATGCTAGGTAATTTCCATTGGTGTGCAGGTAGTTGCTTGGTGTAAAATGGGGTGTCTCAAAAACGTGTGTTGTGAATGTCTTTTTGTCTACCACCAAAAGTTCCTCCGATTTGCAATGCACGATATAATCCTTGAGGTAAATTGTTTTTACAAGATTATTGTCTGCAGCAGAAATTGGTTTCGAAACAGAAATAAGGTGTAATAGTAAGAAGTACGCTACCTTTTTATGGTGCATGATAGAATCGTTTGCATTGATTAGCAAACAAATAAACCGATGATTTCAGTTTTAAAGGAAAAAAATCAGTTGCTTTTTAGTTTCATTTCCGTTTCAAACCGGTTGGCAACCAATTGAATCATTCGCAATCTACAGTTGCTTGATACGGTATAAATAACGTCGTTTGTCTGTATCGTCTTTTGTGCGTGAGATAAAATGAGGATGTCGTTGGTTGATTTCATTGATAATTCGGTTTCGTTTGAATTTTTTACTATCGGCATCCATGTGTTCAATAGCAAAAATAGCATCGAGTTCCTCTGTATTCAAGATGTGTTTTTCAGAAAGTAATTTTTGTTCTAATGAAGTATATTCTGAACTAAGTGTTGATTTTCGCTTTTTAGAAAAATAGTAAAACATGCTTATTCCTAGTCCAACAACAAGGAGCAGTAGAATATTTCTTACTGAAAACCAAGTATTGGTGGAAGCGGTGTTTACACAAATTAGATTTTCTTTTGGGTACTTTTTCCATAGTTGGTCCATGTGCAATAAAACATGCAAGGGTTGTTTACGATGGTTCTCGTAGGATAAAACGGTTAAGGTATTGCCTGAAATGGCATCAATCGGGTGGACTCTTGGATTTAACCCGACTTTATCGTTTTCGATTTTAATAAATTGTTTGCTATTTCGTTTTACCAAAAGTGAATGTATATTTCCAATGGAAAGTACAAACTCTTTGAAATAAAAAACCCTACCAATAAGACATGCCTTTGGGTTAAGTGTTTTTTTTGTCCAGTGTTTTTTTTCTATGTCTAGCAGGTAAATAGCAGAATCGAGTTTGTCGTGTTCTACCTCGTTTCCAATTTTATGGTTGTTGAAGGAAATAATATTTTTTCCGCAGGTATATGTAACACCACAAAGGTAGGGAGGTATATTTCCACTGGTTTTTTCTACTAACCAACCTTTCAAGGTAGGCTGAAAATAAGTAAGGTGATTTTTAGTTTGAAAGAATCCATACCCGCCCAATGCATAGATTGTTTTCTTCCATGCAAACAAGTACCTGTAAAAATTATCGCCATGAAAGGTACTTTCGTCTTGACGGATTGGTTTTCCTTGTACTAATTTAAAAACATAATGGTAGCCATTTGGTACAACGAAGGTATCTTTTTCTATTACTACAAAGTGATTATAATCCAGCATTAGATTTTTATCTTCTGAGGCGTTGCCAAATTTTTTCGCAATTTCATCCCGAATAGCTCTTTGATAGTCAGAGCTAAAAGACAAAGTATATACTGCTAAAAAAGAAATAAGTACACCTATACGCATGTTATAATTTTTACTCAAAGCTACAAACATATTTGTTACAAAGTAGCGTGATAAATAAAAACTTGATCAACGCTGGTTTGGCTTATACTAACTGAATACTAGCAAACGATAACGTACACTTCTTCCTCCAGCTTCCGCTTTCTCCAAAATACCATGTTGTATTAATTCGTTGATATCACGAATGGCAGAGTCTTTGGAACATTTTGTGATTTTTGACCACTTGGACGAATTGAGGTTTCCTTCAAAACCATCGAGTAATTTGTTTAGCATGATTTTTTGTCGCGCATTCAATTGGATTTCGCTATGGATATTCCAAAAATGCGCCTTTGCTAAAATACGACTTAATAGTTCCTCCGAATTTTTCAAAGAACGCGACAAGCACTCTAAAAACCAAAGTATCCATCGTGTGATATCCAACGAACCTTCTTGGGTACTTTCTAGTATTTCATAGTAGTATTTACGTTCGATCCGAATTTGGGCAGACATACTGTAAAACCGTTGATTGCTTTTATCGGAACGAGCTAATAATGTATCTGTCAAGGCACGTGCAATTCGTCCATTTCCATCGTCAAATGGATGTATGGTTATAAACCAAAGGTGCGCAATGGATGCTTTAAGTACTAAATCTAATTGATTTTCCTGGTTATACCACGCTAAAAAATGGTGCATTTCTTGTTCGATTGAAACGGAATCTGGCGCTTGAAAATGAACGCGCTCTTTTCCTATACCACCCGAAACAACCTGCATTGGCCCAGAAATATCTTGGCGCCAATTGGCTAACCGTATCGGATACATCCCGCTTCTTCCTGTTGGAAAAAGTGCAGCATGCCAGTTAAACAATCGTTCTTTAGTGAGTGCTTGAAAACAATTTTGGGTTGCATCCAACATCATTTCCACAACCCCTTCTACATTTCGCTCCGAATCAACGGCACCTGCTAATTCAATACCAAGACGACGTGCAATCGAAGAACGAACTTCCTCGGAATTTAATATTTCTCCTTCAATTTCAGAAGTTTTAAGTACATCGCGTGTTAAAGTATCTAACATCGCTTCGTTTTTTAACTGAAAACCTAACGATTCCATTTTACCCATTAAACGACCTTGTAAATTCCGCACTTCACTCAAAAGCGGAATTAATACATCACTTCGCCAAGTAAAATAGGGCCAATCTGGTTTTTGATAGATATATGATTTTATTCGTCGCATAATATGCGTTAAATATACGCATTATTCGTCGCAAATTATCTAATCGTTGCATTATTTGCTACGAATAAGTGGTGTAATCGTTGCAAAAACGATTTTTAATATATTTAAGATCTTCTAATCTGCTAATATGCAATCTTCTAATCTTCTAATCTGCAATCTACTAATCTGTAATCTGCTAATCTGTAATCTTCCAATCTTCAAATTTTCAAATCTTCCAATCACCGCGTTTCTCTGATCGCTCTCAAAATAATTTCTCCTGCTTTACGGATTTCTTCTTCGGTTATTGTTAGGGGAGGAGAAAGTCGGAAACTGTAAGGGTGTGATAAAAACCAAAAACTGATTACTCCCAATTCTAGGCAACGTTTCACCACTTTTTCAACCCGTTCAAAAGATTCCATGTCGAAGGCAAACATCATTCCCACACGACGGATTTCGTTGATTTCTTGTTCTGGTGCGAGTAGGTCGACTAATAACTGTCCTAGGCGATCCACCTCTGTATAATCCACTTCTGAAGTCAGTACATCCAGAAAAGCGTTAGCACTGGCTGCAATAACTGGATTTCCTCCAAACGTAGTAATGTGACCTAGCATCGGGTTGTAGGTGAATTCGTTTAAATTTTCATGCGAAGAAACCAAAACACCGATAGGTAATCCACCTCCGAGGGCTTTCCCTAAAGTAAGTACATCTGGAACAATGCCGGTGCGTTCAAAAGCAAAGGTACGTCCAGCGCGACCCATGCCGCATTGAATTTCATCGAATATGAGTAAAGCTCCAACTTCGTTGCATTTGTTTCTAAGTGCAGTTAAAAATGCGAAAGAAGATTCACGTACACCAGCATCTCCTTGAATGGTTTCTAGGATGACTCCTGCTGTTTTGGTAGTTATTTGTTCTAAATCTTGAAGGATATTGTGTTGTAAAAAGCGTACATCTGGCAATAAAGGGCGAAACGCTTGTTTTTTGACTTCATTTCCAGAAATACTCAACGATCCGTTGGTACTCCCATGGTAGGAACCGCGAAAGGATACAATTTCCGTTCTCCCTGTAACACGTTTCGCAAGTTTGATAGCGGCTTCGTTGGCCTCCGTTCCTGAATTTACAGGATACACACAATTTAAATTTTTTGGTAGGAGGGAAGTCAATTTTTGACACAAGGCCAAGGTACTGTCTTGGATGTACTCACCATATACCATGACATGCATGTGTTTATCGACCTGGTCTTTAATTGCTTGTTTGATTTTTGGATGGGAATGTCCGACATTACTTACAGCAACGCCTGCAATCATATCCATGTATGCTTTACCAGATTTATCGTAGATGTAGATTCCATCGGCGGACGCTACATCGATTAGGTATGGGTAAGGGTTGGTTTGACCTTGCAAGGATAAGAAGGATGATACTGTTGACATTTTTCGACTTTCAACTTCGAACTTTCTACTTTCTACTTTCTACTAATCACCTTCAAACAAGCATCCACAACATCTTGCGAATCGATGTGGTATTTGGTCATTAATTCCATAGGTGTTCCGCTTTCTCCAAAAGAATCGTTGACAGCCACATATTCTTGCGGTACTAAGAATTCTGTAGTAATTACTTGCGCTACAGAATCACCTAAACCACCAGCACGCATGTGTTCTTCAGCAGTTACTACACATTTCGTTTTAGCCAAAGATTTTAACAGTGTCTCTTTGTCTAATGGTTTGATAGTGTGCATATTGATTAACTCTACACTCACTCCTTGCGCTTCTAATACTTTTGCAGCTTCAATGGATTTCCATACTAAGTGTCCGCACGCAACAATTGTTACATCTGTCCCTTCGATTAATACATCTGCTTTACCGATTTTGAATTCCGCATCTGGTTTGATAAAAATTGGCATCACTGGACGACCAAAACGTAGGTATACCGGACCTTCATGTTCTGCAATCGCTAACGTTGCTTGTTTTGTTTGGTTGAAATCACAAGGTACTACAACGGTCATATTTGGTAACATCTTCATCATTCCGATGTCTTCCAATATTTGGTGTGTTGCACCATCTTCCCCCAATGTTAGACCTGCGTGAGAAGCACATATTTTCACATTTTTATTGGAGTAAGCAACCGATTGACGAATTTGATCATAGACACGTCCTGTTGAAAACGCCGCAAATGTTCCAGTGAAAGGAATTTTACCACCGATTGTCATACCAGCAGCCATACCAATCATGTTTGCTTCTGAAATACCTGCTTGAAAGAAACGTTCTGGAAAATCTTTAACAAAATTATCCATTTTCAATGAACCGATAAGATCTGCACATAATGCTACTACATCGTTGTTGTTTTTTCCAAGTTCATGTAATCCTTCGCCAAAACCTGAGCGAGTATCTTTGTTTCCGAAAATTTCAAAATCAATCATGCTTATAAATTTAAAGAGGTTGTTTTATTGGATAATATTCTAAAGTCTTGTTCGTAAGAATAGATCGAAGATTTAATACTTTTCATACGGTAGGAAATTTTGTATTGTCCTGGTTGTAAATTCCACTGACCAGATAAAGATTGTCCATCTAAGTTGCACACCCAATCCCATTTTCCTTGTGAATTTAACACAAAAATTTGTCCGATGGTAGGATTGTTACATTTATACGTAAACAGTCCAGGAGCCTCAAATTCGATGTTTGTAGTGCTACTTTGATTTACCTGTACCGTAAAGTATAATCGAGGAAGCGTAAGAACTTCGACCGTATACTTTCCTACAATGTATTTTTCCGATTCATTCAAATCTTGCACGTTTAAGGTGTTTGGATCGTTTGCTATCATAACTCTACTCTCGATATCATAGGTTCTAGAAGCATTATTTAATCTACAACGAATGTATCCTTGCGGGGCATCCACTGGAATGGTGTTGTGTGTATTCTTTTTAATGGTAATATCATTTACTTCTTTGCGCGGTAAGGTGTTTACTACCAAATCGTATTTAATCGACGGATCTAAAATCAAGGTATCCGGATTTCCGTAGCGATTAATCGTGTGTTGCATGGTATATTTCAACTGATTTGTACCGGACTTATAGAAAAACATGGTTACATCGGTTTCGGATGGTTTCCCTGTAATGTCTTTCAAGTCTACTTCCACAGTGGTATTTACTAATGCTTTATTTACAACACTTTTCAAGGCGTTTTTAAAAGCACTTTTAGATTCTGCTTCCGAATAACTACCGATACATTTAAATTGTTCTAAGTACGAAAGGTCTAATCCTAAACCAATTACAAATGGCGTAACCACAACACCTTTCTCATGAAGTTTTTTAGCAATAACGCATGGGTCGTTGTCGCACGCTTCTAATCCATCCGTAATTAAGATGATGATATTCCGTGAATTCATATCTGGAAAATCTTCTGCAGCCGCCTCCAAGGAACGAGCAATTGGTGTAGTACCTTTCGCTTTGATCGTTCTGATCATTCCCTTTACGCGTGAAAAATTATCTTTACCAAAGGGAACTTCTAATTTGGTGTCATTACAATCTTGAAAGGTAGCTGTGATAGGGGATTGGTGACCATAAACACGTAAAGCAATTTCTAAATTTTCACTACCTGTGAGACTATCCACGGCCTGAGCGAGTAATTCTTTCGCTGCCTCGATGCGTGTTTGATTGTCACTCCAAGTAGCATTCATACTGTTAGATGCATCTAAAATAAAAAGGATGCGTGTTAGTTTTTCTTGTCCAAAGGAAACAAGGGAACAACTAAAACAAAGTATGAAAAGCAGCTTTTTCAATTAATAATCTCCTAGTGTTTCTTCTAATTGCGCTAAAGCAGATGCAAGTTGTTCAGCATTTGGAGCAGAACCATGCCATTTATGTGTTCCTTCCATGAAATCAACTCCTTTACCCATTTCTGTTTTCATAATGATAACGGAAGGTTTTCCTTGTCCAGCACCGGCTTTTACTTTTGCTAAAGTTGCTTTAATTTCATCGATATTATGTCCGTCCATTTCATACACTATCCAACCAAATGCTGTGAATTTTGCAGTTAAATTTCCAAGATCCATGACATCGTTTACGTCACCATCAATTTGGCGACCGTTATAATCGATCGTTGCAATCAATTTGTCTACTTTTTTTGCGGCAGCATAGATTGCAGCTTCCCAAATTTGGCCTTCTTGTAATTCGCCATCCCCATGTAGGGTATACACAAACGAATTATCACCATTTAATTTTTTGGTTTCCGCTGTACCGATTGCTACAGACAAGCCTTGACCCAAAGAGCCAGAGGCAATACGAATTCCAGGGAGTTTTTTATCTGTGCTTGGGTGTCCTTGAAGTTTGGATCCTAAGCGACGAAACGTTCCTAAATCTGCAACTGGAAAGTATCCAGCGCGCGCAAGTACGCTGTACCAAACAGGTGAAATGTGTCCATTGGATAAGAAAAATACATCTTCCCCTTTACCATCCATTGCGAAAGGAGCATTCGAATGCTTCATGGTATCAAAGTACAAAACGGTTAAGAAATCCGCACATCCAAGTGATCCTCCTGGGTGACCCGAGCTAACTTGAGCTACCATTCTTACGATGTCTCTACGAACTTGAGACGCTATGTTTTGTAATTCTTTTGTTTCCATGTAATAAATAATTGAATGTAAATTTAAGGGTAAAAACAAGAAGTTACACGTAGAATTTAGATTTAATATTCAGTTTTAATTAACAATGCTAATTTTCACATCTATGAATCCTAAAAATAGTATGAAAATAGAATAATGTGTTTTATACATCTAAATTAAGACACCTTTGAATGTAGGTACATAAAATAATAATTAATTAATAGTTTCTATATTTGGAAACTTATTAGTAAATTTGACTAAAAAGTTAATGCACTATTTTCAAACTGAATTTCTAAAAGAAGCCGAAGATTTCATTTCAAAACTAGACATAAAATCAATTAAAAAAGTTTTATATAATATTGAAATCGCAGAACAAACAAATGATCCTGAGTTATTCAAAAAACTGGAAGATGAAATTTGGGAATTTAGAACAAAATATTTTGGTAATCAAATTAGAATATTGGCTTTTTGGGATAAAACAGATAAACAGAAAACATTAGTTCTTGCTACTCATGGATTTATTAAAAAAGTAGGTAAAGTTCCGAAAAAAGAAATCGAGAAAGCAAAAAGAATTAGAATTAAATATTTTGAAAATAAATTAAAAAAATAAATTATGGCAACTACTGAATTTAAAACAAAATCACTTGCCGAAATGAAGGATAAATACATTGGTAAAATCGGTGAAGCTGAAAGAGATTTATATGAATATGAACTTAACATGGAACTTTTAGGTCGAATGATAAAAACTGTTCGACAAGAAAGAAATTTAACACAAGAAGAATTAGGAAACTTAGTTGGAGTTCAAAAATCTCAAATATCAAAACTTGAAAAAAGTACTAATAGTGCTACAATTGATACTATTTTAAAAGTATTTAAAGCATTAAAAGCTGAAATTCATTTCAATGTTACATTAGAAAAACAGTTTATTCAACTAATCTAGATAATATAATGGTGAAGCATAATAGTCCTTTGAAATAGAGCTCATTTTTGGACGAAATCAGGATACTTCCATCGAAATGCCTGTGTTTTTACAACTAGACGACAAACTTAATTTTTCGTTATCTTATGCTTTACTACTTTACCATTGCTCTCAATAATAAGCAGATAATTTCCCGTACTACTATTTTTTATGTCGAGTTGAATTTCATTTGTAAACGATTTTTCTAAGATTACTTTTCCGTCTATACCTATTAATTTTACTAGAGCATCCATCGGATTCTTTAATTCTATGTTAATATAATCATGCGTGGGATTTGGGTAGATTAAAATGTTTTCAGGAAGCGTATCGATGTGGTTTGTGAATTGTTCTACTTGATGCACTACGTAATTGTTTGGATCTATTTCAAGTACTTCACTAAAGCCATTTTCTGCAGGGAAAGTAACTTTTTCATAATTGGAATGAATCGATACACGCACAATTGTGTCAGAACCATTTGTTTTACGAATACGAATGTCGATAGGATTTGTAAATAGGGGAGTGATGGACGGTGAATTTGTTTTTTGACTAATGAGTAATTCTGTGGAATTATCTGATTTTTGGATAATTTTTGCTGCATAGGTTGGATACCCTTCCCCGTAATACCATTCCTTAAAAAAATTAGTTAGATTAATTCCGGTTGATTTTTCCATACTTAATTTAAAATCTGTTGCTTTTGCTGTTTTATTGGAGAAATTTTGTTGAAAGTCTTGCAACCCTTTGAAAAATAGTTGGTCGTTGTGAATGATGTATCGTAATGTGTGGATTATTGCTGCGCCTTTATCGTACACTAATTCTCTAGAAAAAATACTATTATCATTTAAACTATCCTTCACCCAGGTACTTCCGAAAGGTTTAGAAAGTACCGAATTTTGAATTTGACTTAGTTTTAATTTTTCTTTTCCAGGGAATAGTTTAGCTAACATTACATATTCGGAATAGGTTGCGAAACCTTCATTTAACCAAATATCGGACCAAGAGCCACACGTTACATTATCTCCCCACCACTGGTGTGCAAGTTCATGCGCTACTAATTCGTTGTCGAAATAACCTAGGGTAGTCATAGTTTGGTGTTCCATACCACCATTAATAGGAGCCATACAATGTCCATATTTCTCTTCATGAAATGGGTATAAGGAGTAAATTTCAGAGAAGTACTCTATGAATTTGGTGGTTAGGTTGATGTTATTTTTAAAGTAAGCTAAAGCATTTGGGTAAACATAGTTTTGAATTAGTATCGAGTCAGCATTTTTTGGATGTGCATATATCGAGTAGTCTATATAATCTGCAACTGCAAATGAAATTAAATAGTAATCAATAGGTTGCAGGTGTTTCCAGTAAAAACATTTTTGCTTATTTGGTAGGTTTGTAATGCTTTGTAAAATACCATTTGAACCAGCCATACAAGAATCAGGTACTGTAATTTTAACGTTTATACTATCGATTTTATCGGTTAATGATTGTTTGCATGGAAACCATTCATACGCAGAAAATGGTTCACTTAAGGTCCAGCTGACGTTTTTATTCCAAGATGGGGATTTTTTAGTTGAATACCCAGCGCCACCGAAAGGGTTGGTAGATTGATCGGGTGCTTTTCCAGAATAGCTTGTTGTAATTGTAAATTTTTCTCCCTTTTGTACATTTACTTTACAATGAATTGCTGTTTTTCGCCAACTATACGTTGCAGTAACTTGATTAATTTTAAGGGAATCTATGGTGTAAGAAGGGAAAAGTTCAAAAATAACGGTATCTAAATTTTCTTTGGCAATTGCGGTCATTTGAACAGTTCCAGCTAAATTTGTATTCATGTTGTTTGCTACCAAATCCAGGTCGTAATGAATGACATCGTACTTTTCTGTTTCTTGGATGAAATTTAAAGGCAGGGTGTTTGATTTGATCTTCTTAGTGAAGTGTGATTTGGATCTATTACAGGTGTACACGTTTGTTTGCGCGTGCAATTGAATACACGATAGGATAAAAAGCAGTATACAAGTTTTTTTCATTCGTTTAAATTTTTGTCTTCCATTACTTGATTATTATTTTGAAGTAGATTATTTTCAACTAAAGATTTCATTTGTTGGATTGCTATTTTGTTTAATTGAATTAATCTTTCATTTTGTGGTATTGCTTCCGAAATAAAGAGTGCGTTTATACTTTCTAAATTTGAAAGTACGACTAATTGTTGAATAGATGCAACGTCTCGTATATTTCCCTTTTCTGAAGGGTGGTTATTTCTCCATTGTTTTGCTGTTAACCCAAAAATTGCCATGTTAAGAACATCTGCTTCAGAAGCATAGATTATGGAGGTTTGTGTTTTATTTAATTCAAGTGGTAAAAGGTTTACTTTTATTGCGTCTGTGTGTATTTTGTAATTTACTTTGGTTAACATTCGTTGAAAGTTCCATTCTATGTTCAAACGATTACTTTCTTCTTCTTTTAATCGTTGAAATTCGTGTATCAAATAAAATTTAAATTCAGGACTAATCCACGAAGCAAATTCAAAAGCGATATCTTTATGTGCAAACGTCCCACCGTATCTTCCTGACTTAGATATTATACCGATTGCACTTGTAGATTCAATCCATTTTTGAGGTGTGAGCGTAAAACTATTAGAACCAGATTCATTTTTAAAGGCATCGAATTCGATGCCTTTAAAACTAGGATTATTAAATTTTTCCCATAATCCACAAAACTCAATTGCACTTCTAGTTCGCATCCAGTTTTGTATTATATAATTTGTTCGTTCTTCATCTCGGAAACGAGCCATGTCAGTAAGAGAAATATATTCATTGGTATTGTTTTTATAAAACGATATCTCTTTTCCTGTAATTTTCAGTATCTTTTGTTTAGCCATTTTGTAATGTATTTATTGATTTCGCTAATTAAATATACAAAAAAAAGGCTCACTCAATGAGCAAGCCTTTCTAAAAAAGTAGTTTAGTTTATTTTGTCAACGTTCCTGCTGGACCGTGATTAATAAGCTCGATATAAAACACTAATGATTGGTAAGGTTGGATATCGTATTTTTTAGTTTGAGGATTAAACATACCTTGTTCTCCATAAGCTAAGTGGTATGGAACGTATAATTTATAGGTACCACCTTTTTTCATCGTTGGTATCCCTTCTTGCCATCCTTGGATAACGTTTGCTAAACCAAAAGGAGTTAAGGGTTGTTTGTAAATTTCTACCATATCAAACGAACTTTGAAGTGTATCTCCAAGTGCATTCATTAAAATATAATGTGCTAATACATCTCCACCTTTGGTTGGATTAGTTCCATTTCCTTCTTTGATCGTTTGCACTACAATTCCAGATGGTAGAATCTTTACACCTGGAATTTTTTTAGCATCCGACAATAATTTTTCACCATTTAATTTATAGATATCAAACATGAAATTTTGAATCATCATGCTTTGTTCGTCTCTTTTAATAATGGTGTCTGATTTATGAAGACCATCCGTAAAACCTTTGATCACCAATTTCAGGTCGATTTTGTCTAGGGCTTTATTTTTTGTCCAGCTAGAATTAAAAATCACACCCGACAATTTACCGATACATTCCGAACCTGCAAGGGCGTGTTTAGCATCAAAAGCTCTCCCGGAATTACCAAATAATTTTTTGATAGTAGCTTCACAGCTTTTGTCAAACGCTTCTTTGTTTTTAAGTCCTTGCTCAAAACCTACCACCATTTTTTCAAGGTTGTATTTTGCAAAATTTGGATCTCCTGATTCTGTAATTGCTCTTGCGTGATCGGCACCAAGTGCGTAGGAAATTCTGTCTTTGAACGTAGTTAGTTTAACAACTTCCTTATCATCAGTTGAAGAACAAGCAAATAATAGAACACTTAATGTTGTTAATAGAAAATATTTTTTCATCTATTTAATAGAGATTAATTCTACGTCAAAAATCAACGCCATTAATGGTTCGATTGGTCCACCAGGGTGTGGATGAGCGCCATACGCTAAATCTTGTGGGATATATAAACGGTATTTTGCACCTTCTTTCATTAATTGTAATGCTTCTGTCCAACCTTTAATCACTTGATTCACACCAAATGTAGCCGGTGTACCTCTTTGAATAGAGCTATCAAAAACATTTCCGTTGATTAATGTTCCATGGTAATGTACTTCCACCACGTCCGTAGCACTAGGTGTTTTACCTGATCCTTCAGCAACCACTTCGTATTGCAATCCAGATGCTGTTGTTGTAACACCTGATTTAGAAGCATTTTCAGCTAGAAAAGTTTCTCCTTCTTCTTTGTTTTTAGCAAATTGTTTCTCGCTTAATTCTTTCAAATAATTCTGAATAATATCTTGTGCTTCGTTTGGAGTAAACTTTGGTGTTTTATTTTCAAACACATCTTTAATAGCATTGGATAAAACGGTTGGATCCAATTGATCTAAGTTTTGCTCTTTTAAACTAGATGCTACACTCAAACCGATAGCATAACTCACGTTGTTTAATTCTTCTGTCATAATAAGTTAAATTTTGGAAACAAATTTACGTATAAGTTTTTGAAGTAAAACCGTTATGTATTCAAGTAATTAGACTTTTTGATTGTTTTATCGCTTTGTAAGTCAATAAATTATTTACGTCCATCTAAAAAATACATATTTTTTTATTAACATTTTGTAACTATTTATTAACACCCTCCGTAATAGAAACAAAAACAGAGAAATAATTAAAAATATATAGTATGATTAATAATGCAATTACCATCGCCGAGCATAAATTAAAAATGCATTTTGAAAAAGGGGAGAACACTCCGTTAAGTATTGTTGAAGTGGCAGAATTAATGGATATAATCACCTTTGGACCAACAACTACTAAACCATTGAATCAATCGATTTTCTTTAGTTTTTCTCAAAATTAATAACGAGAAAGAAAATTACGTTTCAATTAATACAACGAAAAGGCGTACTCAAAAGGTATGCCTTTTTTAATGCATAATAACTCCTGAAGCTACTAATTCGTCTTCCAGATAAAAGGCAGCAAATTGTCCAGGGGTAATTCCTTTCATTAAGGTATCGAAAAGAACATAATATCCACGCTCTTTTTTGATTAACGTTCCTTTTTGCAGAGCTTGACGGTAACGTATTTTAAGTAAGACTTCACGTGGTATATCTAATTCTAAATGAAAGTGTGGGTTTACGGTATGAAAATCGGCAGTTTGTATAAAAAGAGCCTTGCGATTTAGTGCTGGATGATTTTCATTTTGACCGCTAAAAACTAGGTTGTTGACAACATCTAGCTGAACCACAAAAGAAGGTTCGGGTCTACCTCCAATTTGGAGACCTTTACGTTGTCCTATGGTGTAAAAATGTGCTCCTTGGTGCTCTGCAACGCTAATACCGTCACCTTCTTTAAACTCGAAAGGTATTACTAAATCTTCTATGTTTTCAATCGTAGCCTCGATTGCATGGTAAGCTTCTAAAGAAGGTAAATTGCTAGGAATTTCTATTACTTTTCCTTTTTTAGCTTCTAGCTTTTGTTGTAAGAAAATAGGTAGGCTGATTTTACCTACAAAACATAAGCCTTGTGAGTCCTTTTTTTCTGCAGTAATTAGTCCTTGTTCCGCAGCGATTTCGCGCACTTTTGATTTTTCTAGTTCACCAATTGGAAACAGTGCTTTTGCTAATTGCGCTTGATTTAATTGACATAAAAAGTACGATTGGTCTTTGATGTTATCTTTTCCAGTTAATAACCCAACTGTGCCATCTTCTCTTTCTATTTTACGGCAATAATGTCCAGTAGCAACATACTCTGCACCTAATTTTTGTGCTGCCTTTAGAAAAACATCAAATTTTATTTCACGATTACATAAAACATCTGGATTAGGCGTACGTCCAGCTTGATATTCTGCAAACATATAGTCTACAATTTTATCTTTATATTCGGCGCTTAAATCAATGATTTGAAAAGGTATATTTAATTGATTTGCAATTAATAACGCATCGTTAGCATCATCGATCCATGGACATTCATCGGAGAGGGTAACGCTTTCGTCGTGCCAATTACGCATAAACATTCCGATTACTTCATACCCTTGTTCTTTTAAAAGGTAAGCACTCACACTGGAATCTACACCTCCTGATAATCCTACAACAACGCGTTTCATCTTTTCATTTTGAACATAAATGTACTAATATTCCTTAACTTCTTTTATGATTACACTTGAAATAATATTCCTTAAATTCGTTCTATGAAATATTACATTATTGTATTGTTTTTAAGTTTTTCGTTGTTAGGTTTTGCACAACAAACGTGTACAAAAGTATATGTAAAAGGAAGTGTAAAAGATACCTTACAATACCAACCGTTTTACAATTTAATGGTTGTAAATAAAACTACTGGTCGCGGTGTATTTGGACAACCGGACGGTACTTTTCAAGTGTATGCTAATTTGGATGATACTATTTCCATTTCAATAAAAACTTATGGTGTATTTACGTTTCGAGTCATAGGTGATTCTAATTGTCAAATGAAATTAGACAAAGTATTGATAGGTAGGGAGAAAATCCTTCAAACTGTGGTCATCAAACCGTTGAAATCGGTTCAACAAATAAAGGAAGAACGTGCTAATTTAGCATTGAAAGAAACACATAGTGTGACAGGCGTTAATGTTCTTCAGAGTCCAATAACGGCATTGTACGAGCGGTTTTCCAAGAAAGCACAGCAGCGTGAGAAAATTGCTGGGTTAATTTATTTGGACCAACAACGCAAAGTATTAAAAGACTTGTTGCGTGTATATGTAGCTTATGAGGTAATCGATCTTAAAGACGAAGAATTTGATGATTTTATTGTCTTTTTGAATATAAGTGATGAATTTTTAAAAACTACTTCCGACATAGAATTGATTGAATTTATTCGAGGAAAGTTTGAACATTTTCCGAGAAAAAAAACAGAATAAACAAGCTAGCTAGAGATTAATTCAATCAGTGTTGTGTTACTAATTTCCCAAGTGAAATTTGTTTGTACGTAACTTTTTCCTGCCTGAGAAATTTTTTCATAGCGTAGAGGATCTGTTTGTAATTTCTTAATTTGTTCAACAAACTCTTCCGAGGTGTTTGCAATTAATATTTCTTTATCTGGAGTAGCATTCAATGCTTTGTTTGCTAGGGTAGTAGTGATACAAGGAACACCCATTGCCATCGCTTCCAATAATTTATTTTGTAATCCTGTACCAATAAACATGGGTGCTATAAAAATTTTACTTTTTGCATAACATGCCCCCATATCTTCTACCCAACCACTGACATAGAATCGTTCATTCGATATTTTTTTTAATGTAGAAGGAGGATTGACACCTGCAATCAGATAGGTTGTGGTGTCGGGCAAAAAAGGTAATATTTCTCGATAAATAAAAAAAGCAGCTTCCATATTTGGTGGATATCCCATATTTCCTGTAAAAAGTAAATCAATAGTTTTCATTTCTTCCTGTTTACTTTTTGAGAAAACGCTTACACCGTTTGGTATGATCGTAATTTCTTTTTGTCTTGGGTGCGCAATAAAAGACCTGTCTTGTTCAGAGATTATGGTATGGTGTTCGAAATATTCAAAAATTTGACGTTCATAATGGACAAGACGTTGGTGTTCTTGACTAAAAATCCAGCGAATAATTCCTTTTTTAGAAATTATTCTTCGTTCGATCCCTTTTGAAAAAGTGTCCATGTAATCCAGTGTTTTAGTACACGCATGGTAGTTTTTGACATATTCACTGGTACGTATGAGTTGTGAATAAATATAATCAGGTCTAATTTCTTGAAGGATTTTTATGATTTTTCGGTGGATAGAAAATTGATAGAAATATGCCACTTGAAATGGTTTGTTTCCAAAAATAGTTCGAAGTATGTTCCAGCCAATTATCCAACGATTAAGTTTATACACGTAAACTTCCTTACAAAACTCCTTTAAAACGTTAATGTTATTGGTGGGGATTTTAGTATCGGTGGTACAAATTAATGTTACTTCATAAATGGTAGCAAGTTGTTTGACTTGATGGAATGCACGTAATTTATCTCCTTTATCTAATGGGTAAGGGAAACGAGATAAACATACAATTAATTTCTTTTTATCTACCATGCAAACTTTTTTTCAAGGTTTGGGTAATGGTTTCCATCGAAAATTTTTCGTGCATGGTAGTTATCGCATTTTTTTGTAGTGATTCTTGAATTTCTTGATTGTTAATCAGTAAACTTATTTGGTCGATAAATTCTTTTTGTGAATTTGCTATAAGTGCTGATTTTTCTTCAATACCTTGCATAGCGATGGATGAAGCTACGACTGGTATTCCTTGGGATAATGCCTCAACGATTTTGATTCGTACCCCTGATCCAGAAAATATCGGTGCAACAAGTATTCCATGATTTAAAATAAAATCGCTGGATGATGTTACTTTACCATGGGTGATAATGTGTTTGGAGGCATGAGCTAGGAGGGAGTTTGGCATAAAAGTTCCTGCTAAATGTAATTCCAAATTTGGATGTATTTTGATTAATTCGGGAACTATTTCGTTTATTAAAAATAAAGCAGCGTCTAGGTTGGGTTTCCAATTGTATGCTCCTAAGAAGAAAATTTTGCTTGGGAGTATTTCTGGTGGAATGGATGCAATTTCTTCAATACCAAATGGAACAACATCGATAGGTACATCGATACCATCTTTTTTGAATTGCGCGCTATCATTTTCAGTGATTGCAAGTATGTGATCTATTTTTCTTATAGCACTTAATTCAAAATGTTTAAGTTGAGCAGTTAGGTAGCGATACATTGTTCGTTGAAGGAATGATCGAGAGAAACGCGTATAATCCTCCCATATTTTGTATTCAACGTTTGGTGCTCTTAAGATAATTTTCCCTTTGAAAACCGATTTCAACGCGGTTGTGTACACTAATAAATACGCACTTTCTAGGAGGATACAATCGTAGGAGTTTTGTTGTATGTTAGTTTTAATTTTACTGCTAAATTCTTCGTTGTAGAATCTACTAGCGTTATACGATTGATTGGTAATTATCGCTTTAAATAAGTTGAAAAAATTGGTTTTTGTATGAATGAAACTTCCTTCCGGTTGCGTTTTGTTTGCAATGTCTAGTGGGTAATTGGAACGATTGAATGGGTGTTTATGGGTTGCTACCGTTAGGTGTTTAACTGTTGCAAAACGAATGAGAGATCGCAAAAATGAATCCATAGCAAAACAACCACCATCTACTATTGGGTAAATAGGTTTGTTTGTTATGTAAAGGATATTCATTTTTTTTTGCGTTTAAAGAATTTTATCCATGCTTCTGTATCAAAAACTTTGGAGTCTTTCGCTGCACTTCGCATTAATAGGTAGGCTACAGGAAGGAGTACAAGGGTTGCTAACCACATTCCAACTATAGGAGATACCGTATTGGAGTTAACAAGTCCTTCGCCCAATTCCGTCAATACAAAATAGATCATGAAAAGCAAACACGCAATGACTACGGGGGCGCCGAAACCTCCTTTTTTTATTATTGCGCCTAATGGAGCACCTACAAAAAACAATACAATAATTGCAAAAGTCAGCGCAAATTTACGATGGTATTCAATTTTGTAAAGTTTAATGGATGTTTCTAACGTATCGATGAATGCCTTTTGGCCCTCCATCATTTCTTTCAATTTACGGGTTTTAGCAATTGCATTTTCAAGTGTTAATTGATATAAGGGATCTTTTTCGTCTGGTAATTTGACTTTGTTTATTGGAAAAGAATCTAAAATAGAAGGGGAAGAAATGCTTGGTTTTACATCAAAAATAGGATGTTCATTTTTAATAGACAGAAGAAAGTTATGAATAATCGCGGTATTGTTTTTACGAATGGAATCTATCGCATCATCCATTTGAAAAACATTTAGCATTTCGTAGGAATTCTTGAATAAATCTTCATCGCTACGATTAAGTTTGAAGCCTGTTAAATCGATTTGATACACTGCATTTTCAAATGATATTCTTCTGGATGGATAGAATTTCCCTCGGGATTTGGATTCACCATTTTCGTTTTGATTTACAGCCAATTCTTCAAGAACGTTTCCATTTTTTAGATTCAGGTAAAGAACAGCGCCATTCTTACTGTTATACATGTCACCTTCGGCAGCTTTGACGGTTTTGTTGATGTTTGGATTCGAATGATCGTGGATAACAATATTTTTAAATCCACCTTTTTCATTTTCTTCCACTTTAATTGCATAGCCATCAATCTCTGTTGAGTAGGTACCTGGAGTTACAATTTTAGCGATTTTTGTTTCTTGAATATCATAGATTAAGGCGCGCATTTTTAGGTTTGCAACTGGTATGATATAATTTGAAAAGTAAAAGGTTGCAGTAGCAATAATTAAAATCACTACAAATAAGGGTTTGATGATACGGAACAAAGAAAGTCCGGATGATTTTAAAGCGGTTAATTCATTGTTTTCAGCAAGGTTACCGAGTGTCATTATAGACGAAAGTAGAATTGCGAGCGGTAGAGCTAAAGGGATAAGGGTAGCAGATACATAAAAAATAAGTTCTAAAACCACAGAGAATTCTAATCCTTTCCCCATTAAATCATCCACGTATTTCCAAAAAAATTGCATGATCAACATAAACATGGAGATGCAAAAAGTTATGAAAAACGGACCAATAAAGGAACGAATACTAAATAAATAGAGACGTTTCAAGGGGAGTTAAATTTTGAATTAAGCGCCTAAATGACGTTTCAAGTCTTGAATTTGTGTATCCCAAAGGTGTTTAGACTCTTTCAATTCGTCTTCTTCACAGAAATCGATAACGCGTAACACCAGTGATTTTGTAAGTGGGTCAATATTGAATTGAAATTCAAAAAATACATTATTACCTTCTTCTTCGTCTTCGAGCCACTTAAAACGAACATAGGATCCTGATTTTTTTGCTTTTAATCGTGCTTTTTGTTCGCTTTTATCCCAAATAAATGTGTAAATATCTTCTTTAATATTGACGTCATCCGCAAACCATTCCGCTAGTCCTGCAGGAGTAGAAACACTATTTTCTAGCACTTTGACAGAAACTTTTAATAAATATTCTAATTCAAATTTTATTTTTTCAGACATAGGAATAATTTAAAATCAATGTTAATCAATCGTTTACTATAATTAAAAATAGGAAATAAATGCTAAAATTACAAATAATAAGGGAATTTCTGTTAATTAAAAAAATATTGATATATTTGCACACATTTTTAAATAACCAACACCTATGGCGGGTTAGCTCAGTTGGTTAGAGCGCAGGATTCATAACCCTGAGGTCACGAGTTCAACTCTCGTACCCGCTACTAAGAAACCTCTTGATTTTCAAGGGGTTTTTTGTTTTAATTCCGTTTCGTTTTTGCAAAATTGAATTTGGAGTACAGTTTGTTGGTTTTTTCTCCAAAATTATCTATTCAATTATCATTAAAAAATGATTTACTAGTCATAATCGTGCTGTTTAAAATTTGGATTAGACCATTTTATGTAACTTCAAAATTAGCCTAACCAATTGAATTTGCTATATTTGATTTAAAAACAATATTATATGTACGAAATAGTGGATAAAGCAAAAAGAAATAAAATTTGGATCATACTATTGTGTTCAACCTTGTTAATATCTTTAGGTGTAATTTATTGGCAAAATAAATCCATTAAAGAAGACGAAAAAGGAATTGCAGAATTAAAAGAAAGTTTGAAAAACTTAACGGAAGAAATTAAGTCTGTAAAGTTTAAAAAACATATTGTAGAAGTTAAAAAAGATTCATTACAAAGAAATTTAGATTATTTATGGCAATATAAACCATTGGTTCAAGCGACAAAGTTTAGAGATCAAATTGGTAATAACTTTAATTTTCATCCAGGCGATCGAGTAAGATTAAAATCAGATTCATCATTAGTTGTTATCACCGATATTTTAGTAGGAGGAAATCAATATAACTACTTTATCAAATTTATCGTCAAAAATAATAAAGGGAATACCATTGAATTATCTCCAGTAGAAATAGAAAAGTGAACCTAATATTCTACTATTCTAGAAATATTGTTCTGAAATCTAACTAATTTTTTTGCTTTACAATTTGAAATGCTAACTTTCAATCAAAAACATATCATTCTTGGTTTACCCATACATATTACATGGGAAATCAAATCGCGTTATCGGTTTTGTTTGATGTATTTCCCCATGAGTAGTTGGATGATTTGGCGAAACTTTAAATTTGTTGCAACGAAAGGAGAAAGAAAGATCGAAACCCATAATGAAATCTTTTTTCAACGTAACAAACAGATTAAAGTGAAAGTATACAAATTCCGATGGTATGGGTTAATTCTCGTTGAATCATTGGATGCGATTTTAAATGATAATTACAAAGAAATTGATATTCAACCAATCAAAACAAATGAATTTCAATTTGAATTAGAACAAATAAAATTAAGTGAGAAATCCAAAATTAAAATTACCCCGGTTGATTTCAAAATGAAATCAGTGCCATTGGACGTAAGAACGAATGTAAAATCACTTTCTTTAAAAGGGTTAAATAGCGAAATATAAATTTTTAAACTAAATAATTATGCAAGAAATTAACGACTATCTAGCAGAACATCAAAATATTTCCAAAGTGACACAACGTTTATGGTGGTGTGCAGGAGCAGATATTAATTTATTGAAGCAAAGCCCTATGTCGGATCGTGTGAAATATGCGGGGATAGGTGGTA
>Ga0172373_10002743_pt1 | contig 26567 bp, 24 predicted proteins | sample Lak10m_2_FD_114546 | JGI IMG/M metagenome (GOLD analysis project Ga0172373, IMG submission 114546) | Freshwater microbial communities from Kabuno Bay, South-Kivu, Congo - kab_092012_10m | ecosystem: Environmental > Aquatic > Freshwater > Lake | place: Democratic Republic of the Congo...
CTGCCCGTTGTATTCTATGCGAATCGAGGGCAAAAATAACCCTGAAAATAATCATGTTGAATAATTCATGGCTCTTTATGGTTTTTGGGGGCTTTTCATTTCCCTATGCTCGTCATACCGGCAGAGCCATGTTAAAAGACTTTTGAGCGCTTACTTAGGACTGCGCGTCCTTTACCCACAAGAGGCACTAGCAAGGACGGGCAGTCCTGGGCGGTTTACGCCGGCAGCGATTTTTTTTCAAAAACTTGTACACGTTAGTATCCGGCCTGACTAAACGCAGCCAATACGGCGAGAGGTGTTTTTGCAACATTTTCTGACGTAGGCGGTAGGTTTGGTAGTGTTTCAGCAGCCCCAAATACGAGTTCATCCGGCTTAAGAAAGCGTCCCGTTGCGTTTTGTCGGGTTTTTGGGCCTGGGCCACCGCGTTTTCTTGCCGGATGGCGGCGTAAAAGTTGCCTTGGGTGCGTTTACCGATATAAATCCGGTTCGGCTTGATGACCGTGCCCAAAAAGCGCACGCCTTTGTTGTAATGTTGCAGATAGATTTTTTTGGGGTGCAAGGTCAGTAAACGGTCAAGTTTTCGGTTTTTGCACGCTACGGTATACTGCCCATAGTTAAGGATTTATATTTTATTTTCAAATCAGCAGGCGAAGCTTGAGCGCTGGTTACCAAGCTCTGGCTTGGTAACCCAAGTCCAGGAAGCTCTAGCTTCGAGAATAACTGGAAGCTAGAGCTTCCAAAATCGCATTCCCAAGCCGCAGCTTGGGAACGAGCATAATAAGTTCACTTTTTAGCGATATTTTTCAGCGCCAGGACTGCCCGTCCTTCAAGGACGGGCAGTCCTGGACGGTTTACATTGACAACCCGGTATCTACCAGGCTGTGAAATAAGTGGCTAGCCTAAGAACTCAAAACGGCGATTGTTAGACATAAAAAAACCTCCTGCATCATAACGACGCAGGAGGCTCTTCTTCAAAACGGATGCTTAAGCTGCGAAATTAGCTGCTGCAAAATCCCAGTTTACCAATGCCCAGAATGCTTCCAGGTAGGCCGGACGCGCATTACGGTAATCGATGTAATAAGCATGCTCCCAAACATCGCAAGTCAATAACGGCGTTTGGCCGGTTGTTAACGGGCAAGCGGCATTGCTGGTGCTGACCAGCGCTAGGCTGCCGTCAGCATTTTTTACCAGCCACGCCCAGCCGGAACCGAATGTAGTTACTGCGCACTTGGTAAATTCTTCCTTAAATTTTTCAAACGAACCGAACGTTGCATTGATGGCATCCGCCAAAGCGCCGCTAGGCTGGCCGCCTGCATTAGGCGCCAAGCTGTTCCAGTAAAACGTATGATTCCAAACCTGCGCAGCGTTATTAAAAATACCGCCTGAAGATTTCACAATGATCTCTTCCAGTGACAGGCCTTCAAACTCGGTTCCAGGAACCAGGTTATTCAGGTTTGTTACATAGGTTTGGTGATGTTTACCATAATGATATTCCAGGGTTTCTTCTGAAATATGGGGTACCAATCTATTTTTAGCATAAGGCAAAGCAGGAAGTTCGAAAGCCATTTGATTGTCCTCAATGAAAGTTAAAAAGTTGTCAATAAAATCACTGGCAATATAAATACCCAGTAATTTAATAAAGTATAACTTTAGCATTGCCGGGCAATTAAATAAAGCCGGACTTTATAACTTGGCCGCCAATATCTGTTTGCATGATCATACCAACAAAGTTACCTTATAAGCCTGCATCAACCTGTTTAGGTAATATCATGACAACTAAAATCAACGCCCCTCTTCCCGTTGAAGTTGAAGCCGGCGTAAAGTATTCATGGTGTAGCTGCGGCTACAGCCAAACCATGCCCTTATGCGACCATTCGCACAGGCAGTACTCAGAAAAGAAATCCGTCAAATTTATCGCTGAAGAGACCGGAACCCTGTATTTATGCGGCTGCTCCAAGACGCAAACACCGCCTTACTGCGACGGCAGCAATCAATGTAGACTTCAACCCGGAAACACCGATCATGGCTATTGAAATAGAACATAAATTTTTACTTGCCAACGACGAGTGGCGTAAGCACATTAATCATTCAGTCCAGTACCGGCAAGGCTACCTGAGCTCAGCCGCAACAAGTTCGATCAGGATCAGGACCAGCGATGACCAGGCATGGTTGAATATAAAAAGCGCCACAATCGGCACGCACCGACATGAATATGAATATGAAATCCCCCTGGCCGATGCCGACGAGATGCTCAACAATCTATGCAAAAAACCGTTGATAGAAAAAACCCGCTATTTCGTTGTCGATGACGGCAATGTCTGGGAAATAGACGAATTTGACGGCGACAATAAAGGCTTATGTATCGCCGAGATTGAACTGACGGAAATAGGCAAGGATTTCGCAAAACCGCTCTGGTTAGGCGCTGAAGTCACCGATGATGTCCGTTATTACAACAACAATCTTGCCGTTCACCCTTACTCCCAGTGGCGAGAGCGCTGACCGATTCATTAATATGATATTTAAGCCTATGAAAAAAATATTCTTTGTTGTTTTATTGCTGCTGTCCATGCCGTGCCTTACAGATGAGCAGCAGGACGCCCTGAACCGCATTGAAACTGAATGGGCAAGCATTTATTATGGCATGCCCAAGCAGCAGCAAGGCCCTGCGTACGCCAGGCTGCTCGATAAAACGCTGACGCTGTCCCGGCAATATCCCCAAGATACCGGGGCATTGTTTTGGCACGCCGTCGTCAAGGCAAGCTATGCCGACCACCAAGACCCTGTTTCAGCGCTTGCCGCCATTTATGATGTTCGTGATTTACTGACCAAAGTCATCACGATCAATCCAAACACAATGGGCGGCTCGGCTTATGTGGTCTTAGGAACCCTGTACTATAGAGCCCCGGCATGGCCTATTGCATTCGGCGACAACAAGGAAGCCGAGAAACTCTTTCAAACTGCGCTCAAGATCAGTCCTAACGGTATCGACAGCAATTATTTTTACGCTGAATTCCTGTTAGCCACTCATCAATTAAAAGAAGCCGAAATTCATTTCGAACGGGCCGGTGCCGCACCCGTGAGGCCTGAACAAACCTATGCGGATACCCAGCTTAAAAATGAAGCAAAGCTCGCGTTAAAAATTATCAGGGACAAAAAAGCCGACGCCGCCGGCAATTCGTTCTTGTCGCTATTAAACGTTGCGCAGATAGATTCGCGCTTTGAAACTTTTGCAATTTGATACGCAACCGGGTGTTCTATAACCCCGCTTTCTGCTAAGATAGCCGCCCGATTAACATCTATCCCTTAAACTATTCAGGTAATCATTATGACTTTTGTAGTCACTGAAAATTGTATTAAATGTAAATTTACTGACTGTGTAGATGTCTGCCCGGTAGATTGTTTTCATGAAGGCCCCAACTTTCTGGTCATCGACCCGGACGAATGCATCGACTGTACTTTATGTGAGCCTGAATGCCCTGCCAATGCCATTTTTGCTGAAGATGAACTGCCTGAAGGACAAGAAATATTCATCCAGTTAAATGCCGAATTAGCCAAGCAATGGCCATCCATCACCGAAGTACAAGCAGCCTTGCCCGATGCTGACGAGTGGAACGGGAAAGAAGGCAAAATCGATTTGCTGGAAAAATAAGCTAGCTTCCCGCTATCGGCGATGAACAGCACAGCAAACAGCTGCTATCAATGATACCTAAGGCTTCCAACTTGAAATAGAAAAACGGTGTTGCAGATCGCGCCTATTCACCCAAAGTTGGAAGCCTCAACGAGCACACGGTTTAGCGCGCTTGTGTTCTAATTTATGTGCTTGCCATTCTCCGCATCACTTCGTGCGCCGTACGCAACGCACCCTCGATAAAACCCTGATAATCCGAAAAGGCTTCACCACAAATATGCACGTTTGCGGGACCGTTGCGCTCCAGCGCAAATGCCGCCATCTTTTCCTGCACCACCCAGGACTTGATCCCCGGCTTCCATAGGTGACAGGCGGCGCCATAAGGTTCGACTCCCCAATGCCTGATTCCGTAGCTCACGATACGCTTGGGATCGATGCCGATAAAGCGGGAAAAAGCCTGCGCCAAGCCTTGGTCGCCATCGATCTCCGCCCGCGTATCATAACCCTTGCGCAGGTACTGGCTCCAGAAACTCAGGTACGGACGGTCGGCGTAGACCATGACCAGTCCCTTGCCATCCCGCTTTTGATAGTGTATTTCACGGGCCGACTAACGGTGTCCGCAATAATCCATAGAGTAGCCAGAATTAACAAAGCAAGAATCGCAAGGAAGCCGCAGCTAGAACAAAAGCCGTAATTTTTCGCGGAGAAGGTCTATTAAATACGGCGTTCAGAGATGGCTAGAGAAGACGTAAGAGATTGAAAAATAACTTAAAATACAGCTTGACAGGCCAAATAGCCTGTGCTCGCCTATTATTATTTATAATCAAACACTTACGCTAAATTTATGGCAAAAAGACTAGACTCTCTACAAGCAATTTTACGCACTGATACCGTTTTGGAAGAATGGTTTCGGCCTATGCAAAAAGCCTTGGACAAAGTGCGCTACTCACGCGAACGGTTTTTTACACTGAGCGCTGAATTCTTTATTTTATGGGGCTGTCTGCGCCAGTTACAAGGAACCCAAATAATGCGGGATCAGATTCAATCGCTATTTGATACTGACGACACGGCTGATAAGGTACCCTTAGCCCGCTCAACCTGGTCTGATGCCTTGGCCAATCCACAGCGTACTGAAATTCTAAGGGCAGCGGTACAACTCTTGGTTCGCGACGCCAGAAACGAACTGCCCGATAGGTTTGCCGGTACCCAAGAGTTAGGGATACGGCCTATTTATGCGCTAGATGCCACTTACCAAGATGAATCCAGTCATTACCGGGCCAGCTATCCGCATGAGGGAGGTACCGATAATAGAAAGGGTCACATGACGCTGACTACCTATGATATGCGTGCGGGTATTGCCGTGAATAAATTCGAAAACCTGGGGAAAGTCGCCCGTTGCCATTGAACAGCAAGCTCTGTTAGGCCTGGTGACGCATCTGTTAATGCGGCTTTTTCTGTATAAGAAAGGAAAAGAACTGGGCTTGGAAGAGGATCACCAAACCCAACAGAAGCGGCATGATAAAAAACAAACGGATTACATTGTTAACTGGAAAGGTAACTATAATCGGGCTTTTTTCATAAAGCTCTCTAAAATTACCAAACAAGCTTGGCGATTCGTGAAAAACAGTTTTCTTAAAAAAAGCTCGCTAAGGTTGTATGAGTGCAAGCTAAGGCCTGCTTTGATAGCGTATCTGTAATTAAAGTACGGACACCGTTACGGGCCGGCAGGTTCGGCATGTCCAAATGCGGAATATCCTCGTCCCACCACGGGTCTTCGACCACGAAAAAACATTTGAGCAAAGGAATGTCCAGCACCGATCCGAACATCGTCCGAATTCCCGGCGGAAGTCCGCTGATGCGGGCTAGGCAATGTTCGGGCAAGGCCAGGACAACGTGTTTTGCAATGCAGGTTTGTCCTTCGGAGAAATGCAGCAGCACCCGCTCCTGGTCGTACCTCTCCAGCGCAGTAAGCACATGCGCCCGGTGAATGTCAGCATCGCGCTGCCGTAGGCATTCCAACATGGTCTCGGTTAACGACTGCATGCCGTGCCGGATGGTCCTGAGATTTGGATTCATTTGCAGCATCTTGCCCCAGGTAATCATCCAGGCTGCGGCGTCCGGATTCTCGTGGATGAAATGAAAAAAGCTGCCTTCCATGACGATGTAGCGCAAGGCATTATGGCTGACGACCCTGCCGAGCGCGTTCCACAAACCTTGCTCCCATAAGGGCCGGCCGAAGAATGCGCGTTCCCGCCGAATCGATTCGAGCTGCTCCTCGCTCAGGGCCAACATTTGCGCTTCGGACATTTCCAACACCCGCCGTATCGCAAGCTTGTAAAGCTCCAGAGTGCTGAGATTCTGTTCGTCCGCACCCAAATGGTAATTCAAGCGGCCTTGCTGGGCCGGCGGACTTGAATATTCCGGGAAAGGCAAGGTTTCGATGTCCGTTCATCGATGAGCTCGCCGATGCGAAACTGCCGGATGGGATCGAAACGCATTACCCCATATTCGGCATCGAAGCCAAGCATGGAAACAGTCTCCAGTTTGCCCCCGAAGCAATGGCTGCCTTCGAACAGGGCAACACGCCTGTCGCGTGCGGAGTGCATTGCGCAATACATTCCCGCAACGCCGCCACCGACTACGGCCAAGTCGCATTCTAATGCGGTCATTCCCCCCCTCGCCTGCTTGGATCGAATATCTATAGACTCCGGCCTGACAATACGCGCCGCTTTAGGCGGCATTCGTAGCTGACGGATATTTCCAGCAAAAGCGCACTTACAAAATTAATTTTACACTATTCAACAGGAAATGCCTGCATGATTGACAAACCGTGTTACGGAGACAGAGAACTGGAGTTTCAGGACCGCATTGCCGTTTCGATACCGCCGTCACGGCAGGCAGCGTCAACACCACCACAGCGAACCAGCACCCGATGCTCCCTGCGACAGGCTGCATCAAAAAATTGACTTAGTGAGATAGATTTGCTATTACCAAACAACGAGGTTTATTTTTCTGAAATCGACCTGCATTTAGCCGTAGAAACGATTTATGCGCGAATGGAGAATGACGTTTTTTGGCGGCAAAAGAAACCGTTTGATATGACAATGATGAGCGCTTTATGCGGGTCCAATCTCGACTTGGCAAACTTGAAACGATACCCTGAAATGAGCAAGAACATGAAAATAACCCAGCATATACACTTGATTGTATCGGATATCGAGGGTTGTCTTTCTCGCGGTAAAGGGCTACCCCTAGACCTTGGCACATTACAGCGTATTCAACAATACAATCAACAAGCTTATAAGGGGACAAATAGTCCCCTCGCGCTTTGCACCGGACGCTCGCAACCGTTCACCGAAGTGTTCTGTCAGATGCTCGGCATAGTAATGCCGTGTGTTTGTGAAAACGGTGCATTGATATACGATCCTGTGCGCGATGTATCAATTCGTAATCCTGCAATAACGGAGCGGCATATCGCTGCACAAAAGGAATTTGTCCGCGTGCTTGAATCCAGCCTAGCTAGGGAATATCCCCACCGCCGTGAGCCTGGAAAAGAAATCTGCATAAGTCTGAATCCGGAAACGCCGAAGGAGCAATATGCGGAAGAGATTCCCCGTTTATACGAACAGATCAGGAAGCTGATCGACCCTTCCCTGTTCGCGATCACCCATTCCGCCAGCGCAGTAGATATAACGCCGGCAGGAATCGACAAAGCATCGGGCGCACGCTTTCTTGCGGAATTAACCGGTATCCCTTTGAATGAAATGGCGGGTATCGGCGATACGGTCGGTGATCTCCCGTTCTTAAAGATTACCGGGTTATCGGCGGCTCCCGCCAATTGCACATCGGTTATTCGCAATTCGGTCGATTACGTCAGCCAAAAACCGGCAGCCGAGGGTGTTCTCGACATCATTAGCTGCTTGAATCAGAAAAACTTTCTATAAAGCTAACCCAACAAGTACGGAGAAAACGCTATGAAATTAAAAGAATGGCTGGACCAGTGGAGCATGACGTCGCTGAATATCAACTTGCAGTTCCTGGAAATGGAATGGGAGCCCAAAGACAAGGACAGAGATGCCGCCTGGGAGCTTTATGTCGAGTTGCTTACTCGAATCACCACTCAACGTTTGCCGCAGGAACACGGCGATGAGAAAACCGCTTTAGACAGTGTGTATAAAATATTTGAACTTACCAGGGACATCATCAAACGTAATGGACCAGAATGCATCAATTTTGCAAAGATTGCCGTTATTATCTTAAATCAGGTTATACGCCCTTTTACGGCCGACTGGCATAAAAAATCGCTACAAGGTGCTTTCTCTGATCCGGTGCAGTGTGAGTTATTCAGAAAGGAATTATCGAATCTACAAGATAATCTGCACACCTATATGCGGATGCTAGCTGACATAGCGAAAGTTGAAAATTTGACGGAACTGGAAGAAACATAAGACGTAAGTTCTCACATCTAACTGATTTTATTTAAGTTACTTAGAACATAAACAGATATTAGTTGATTGCACAATTCATAAATTAACCCTGTGCTTCAAGCCTACTACGGCTTGTCAGACATATTGTAAGAGGATATTTTGCATGAATGATAAAACGGTATTGCTTTGTTACGATAACAAAGAAGAGGTTTTAGCGGCAGCGCTTAAGGCATGTATTGATGAGGTGTTTAAATATGGGAATAATAAAATGGTCAATGTCGAACTTTGCCCTAGCCCGTCCGATGCGGCAAACCAGCCTGATAGCTGGAAAAAATCACTCGACAAGGCATTTGTTGACGACGAGAAATCATTGATATTTGTTCTATGTAGCCCCTTTTCGATTGGGCAACCTTGGGTTAACTTTATTAGCGGGGCTGCTACGATAAAAATCGAAAACACTGCCGAAAAAAAACGACCAAAAATTATACCGATATGCCATTCAGGCCAAAAATCCAAAGACCTACCGCATTATTTGCTGTCCAGGCAGGCGATGGATATTCAACATGACTCATTTCTTAATGCACTGACTTCAACACTAGACAAAGAATTGGGAAAACCTAAAAATTCAATATTTCAAAAATTGCTTGCGTATAAGAAATTGAATTTTATAAAGAAAATATTTATTGAGCACCAAGCATTGTCAAATATTACTGCTGATAGACAAAATAACAAACTTAAATCATTCGATAAGGCTATTTTAGTTCACTTGCGTAATATCAGTTATAGCGTGAACACAAAAGACAAGCCTAAAAATTCGAACGAAACGGAATACTTCAATGTTACTCTTCAGAGGAAAGGAGAAATCATCAAAATTACTCACACCCCATTACCAGAAAAAAACAGTTCTTTATCTGAAGTAGCAAAGCTAGAGCAGGTCAACAAAATGCACAATCTCCTGGCTCGTAGATACGAAAAAACCGCTCCTAATGAAAAGGAGCCTATTAATGAGGTTAATGCGGTGGTTGCTATCGGGGTGCAAAATTGTTTGTATAACGAAACAAACAAAAGCTTTTATGTTGGTTTAGTGGGGCAGTTAGAAGTGGACCCCAATTTCAAGTCCTACAGCTCTCCAACAGGAATATTTAAACCCGGCTATGAAATACTTGCTCAACATATCCCTGCCGAAAAGAAAAATATTCAAGACCTATTTGTCATAGGCAATAGCTTCAAAAAAGAAGACGTAACATCCAGCTCGCCTGTTTCTCCCTCACTCTATGAACTCATAAAAGAAAGAGCTGAAGTCATGGGGCATACACTCTGGAATATTCAATTATCAGATAAAGAAATCAGCATTGCAACCATTTTTATCAATCGTTCCGAGCCAGTGCCACGATTCGAAATTGGTGTATGGAAATTTATAAACATTACCAGTTTGGAAGATTCGTATATAGTCCAAAATTTTGGCGGCGGAACACCGGAACAAAAAGATTCATATTGGATATGGGTAAGAAACGGAGAAATTTACTATTGGTCTTTCCCGGATGAAGATCTAATTCCCAGACATTTCACAAATAAAGATAATGCCTGCCAGTCTGGTAAATTGGTATTGGTTAAAACCGAATATCTGTGTGATACCTATGGCCGTCCGGAAAAATACACCCCCTTTGCTCCTGACGATGCATTGGGCGAAGAAAATGTCGTTAAGGATAGATTTTCAGCAGCAGCCAGAGAGTTGTTGTCGTGTTTTTAGAACTGAGTGCGTATCAATCATGCTTAGGCATTTGCATTTTAAAATTAAATCATGGGGTGTGGTAATGGAAAAGTTAACAAAAATTTTTATCAGTTTTGCGTCTCAGGAGCGAGACTTAGCCATCCAATTACGGGAATTCATCCTAATGGCGTTTCCTAAGCAGTTTTCGGAGGAAAGTATTTTTGTCAGTGATACCACGATCACACCTGGCGAACTTTGGGAAACTGTAATAAAGAAGGCAATAAAAGAAGCAGAGCTGGTTTTTGTCCTTTGCAGCCCGCTTTCTATCTCGAGACAATGGGTAAATTTCGAGTGTGGTGCAGCTAGCTTTAACATCCCTCTCCCTCATATTATTCCATTATGTCACTCAGGGTTAAGAAAGGATAAGTTAATTTCTTTTGCGGATTGGGTGAAAGAGGAAGCGATTGATGTGCATAGCCTGAATTTCCTGGATGAGGTATGTTCTAGGATAAAAGATAAATTCGAAATTAAAGTAATTGAAAATAAAGAGGAAACCGATAAGAAAGCTCAAAAAATTGCTGACTTTATAACAAAATTCGATCAGGTGCTTCAAGACATGGCAAGGCGCATCGACAAAAAAGAAGAAAAAGAAAGAAAAAAAAAGAAAGATAAATCTCCGCTGTTTGAAGAACATGATATTGAAAACCCGCTTTTTTTGATCACCAAACTGCAAAGTGACACGATTCCATCAACCATGCTGGCCTCGCAGTTTATCTGGGCAAAGTTCGATCCAGCTACGAAAACATCATTGACTGATCCTGAGTCGACATCACCGCAGCGGCAGTCCAGTTTAATTCAAGCGTTGAACAAGATTCTTCAAGGCGATTCGATCCACGAACTAACACGTTTTAATGGCGTGACTTTACGCCGAGAAACGCAATCCCTGATCACGCAAAGTCCAGTAAGCGAACGTCTGATACGTTTTAACCGACTACTTCTAGAAGATACTTACCCACAGGAAATAAAGAGGATACCAACATGGCCCCCAATCTATTTGTGTGTAAATATAAATATAGAAAAGGATCCTGCTAATTCTATACGTGTTACATATGCTGGCGTATCAGACCCTGTCGAAGCCCCGATGCAAAATGAAAAGACTTGGCTCGATAAAGTCAAAAAGATGCACGAATTCGTTACTAATCGCAGTGATAGAGTTGACTGCACCGGAATTGCAATAGGTGTTCAGAACTGTCTGTACGATGGTAATCATATTTATGTCGGTGTCCGAATGAAGTCCATGAAGGATGCCTATTCCTCGTCCATGGGCGTAGCAAAAGGCAAATTCAATACCGGCTATGAATTGTTGTCATCAGAAAGTGAGCGAAAAATTGAGTCCATTAACAGCATGCAGGATTTGTTTGTTGCGATGCCAAAATATATTAAGAAACCCGTTCAACCTAACTCCAAAATAGATTATGAAAAGAATCTATACGACGCGATAAAAGAAAGAGTCGAGACTGTAAATTCAAGATTATGGAACATCGTTTTTGCTGATGACAGCACAGGCGTCGCCAGTATTTTTATCAATAACTCCAATTGGTTCCCTAGACTGGAGATTGGCATATGGAAGTTTATTGACATATCCGGGTTGGACAATTCGGGCATAATAGACGGATTCGGTGAGGATGTATTTCTGGATTATCGAGGGCGCGAGGACACTCAAGAGACCCCTGTCAATTACTGGATATGGGTAAAGGATGGGGAAATTTGTTATTGGTCTTACCCCGAAGAGCGGCTTATTCCGAGAAAGAAACCAGGCAAGCCTCCCGAAAATCCGATGCACGCTGTTTTGGTGAAAGCGGAATATATGAACAATGTTTATGGCAATCCGTTTAGATACACTCCTTTCGCTTCCGATGAGAAATTGACTAATTATTCGGACGCAGTGCTGGCTGATCAATTTTCTTTGCCTGCAAGAGTATTGTTATCATGCTTTTAACCTATCGAATCTGGCAAAAATATATTGATGCCAACAGCAAACGATTGAACGTCAAACTAAGGACAAACCAGTGAGCGATACACCAGCCAGCAAGATGAACCGCTTTATCTCCCACAGTTTGGATGACACCGTCTTCTTTTACGCCACCAAAGTAGAAAAAAATAGCGATTTAATCTGGTCTGTCGATGTCGATCCAGCCGCCTGCCTGGTGAGCATGGCGGCTAATACTGAAGGACTGCCGACGGTTAATGACTTGCGGGAAGGCAGCTTGCAAAAGACAGTCGAACATGATCGCATTATTTATCAGGGAAAGGTTTTGTTATCGTCAGGCATCATCCTGGCCGTGAACGGCAAAATCCTCATGCTGCTGCGCGATGACGAAGCGCCTGTCGATCCTTTGAAATGGACCTCGGCGGCAGGCCGTTGCGATCGGGAACCGTTTTTAACGGCCCTGAAGGAATTCTACGAGGAAGTTATCCTGTTTGACCGCGTGTCAGGTAAACCCGTTTTCGTGATCTTTCCGGAAAACGACTATCTCGAAGAAGCAAAAGAAATTTATCGCACTACGTTGGCAAGAAAAGGCTTCAAGCACCTCGTTACAGAATGGGTTTTCATCAACGCCGATGTTGATTGTCATCACAGCTCACTGTTCCAGCAGGTGCGCACCCGCTTTACCTCCGGTGAAATTACCGGAGACGGCACGCCGGAAATTTTTACGGATATGTTCTTCCCATTTATGGATGAAGAAAATAATACCCTTGAATTGAGACTGCTTGCATCCGTGTCAATACCGGATAAAACAGAGTTTCAGTTGGCATTTTGCGACGGTGAGTATAAAAGAACGGTAAAACTTTTTACCGTGGAAGATTTTATGCGGATGGAAGACTCTTCTTTGGTAGGCATGATGTCGTATTACCGGCGCGAGGCGCTTAGCTCTAAATAAAATACCATGTCGTTTTAGTCAGCGCGTCTAACCAGAACTCGATACATCCGGGTGTTATGAGTCCTGGTCTACTTGCGGTTGCTGCTCACAAGGCAAGCCTCATGCCGATAATAGTGATGCAGAATGCAAAGTTGGTGGCGGCAAGAATGCGTTTACTGGTTTCCAGCGCCATATAACTCCCGTAACGTTGACCCTGCAAGGCCCGATTGCCCTTAGGATTGAAGATGAACAATACACTCTCGCTTCTTAATAGCCGGAGCGACCCGGTTACACCCATTATTAGGTATTAAACCACCCACACAGCGTCTGCTGCCAGGCCAGTGATACTGAGTCCGCCACTTGCATTAACGCCTGTCAACTGCACCAATGTATCGCCGACGCCTCTTTCAAAAACGTAAGCATTGCCGTTGGCATGATTGAACACCACGATCTCGCCCGCCGCAATATTGTCGTGTAAGTAATGGATCACGTCGGAAAAGTTTTTAGCATCAATATCAAGCGGTTCGGCATAACTATTGACATCATCAAAACTAATCAGTCCATTGACAATATGATGGCTGCGAATATTGGCTACATCCTTACCGTCAACGGCGTCGGCATTCGCAGCAATGGATGTGCTTACCAGATCGAGTTTATCGCTATCGCCGTTGGAACCGCCTGTAGTCAATTTGAAGCCGTTGATGCTGTCAAATCCGGTTACCGGGCTATCGCCATTCATTATTTTTACGGTATCCGTGGCGGCCGTGCTTTCGGATAAGGCATAACTATCCTTGCCTTTGCCACCGATAAGCAGGTCGGCTCCTGTACCTCCCAGCAAAATATCATCGCCACCTCTTCCGACCAAGGTATCGTTACCCGCCAAACCCGATAAGCGATCATAACTGCCCTCATCAATCTGGTCGCCGCGTAAGGTATTATCGCCACGCGTGCCAACAAGATTAAGGTCATCCCTTACCGGCTTCAGTTCAAACATTTGCGTAGCGGCAACGCTGCCGTTCTTGCCATCATTGACCTTGTAAGTTAATTCCATTACGCCGTTGTAGTTTGCCTCCGGGGTAATACTGAACGTCCTGTCCGCATTGTGAACAACGGTGCCGTGATTCGCCGTTAAATCGCTTACCCTCAGGCGATCACCATCAATATCGCTGAAACCCTTTAATAAATTTGCAACACTGACTTTATAAACGGTGTCTTCGGTGCCGGCGGGTAATATCGCACTCGCCGTGCCGCTAGGCGCGTCATTGACCGCCGTGCCGTTAAAGGTCAATGTTCCGGTGATAGCCGGCGCGACACCGTCCGAAATGGATACCGACGCACGGGTGTCGGCAAAACTATTAGCGGCAGGCACAAACGACATCGCCGCAAGCGCCACGTTAACTGCCGCTTGCGTACCCGTCATGGTCCATACCCCGGTCGCGGCGTTATAAGCTTCGCCATTGCCGGAACCGGCCGTCAACGAACCACCTCCCGCCAGCGTCACTGTCGCCGTGAAAGTATCATTCGTATCGGCGTCGGTAATCACGATATCGGCGATTGCCGCCGTGATGTCTTCTGTGTAAGCGATGGTTTGGTTAAGATGAGTCACGGTAGGGACATGGTTAATAACCACACCGTTTGGAGTCGCCTGGGGCATAAAATTTTCGGCAGTCAGGGACTTGGCCGCGACATTCAGCAAGCGCGCCTGGGTTAGCCAGCCATTGGTGCTGCCGGAAGCACCGTCACTATCCCATTGCAATAAGGTGTCGGCGCCATCTGTCAATAAACGCAAATAACCCGGCGCGCCGAAGGGATTGCCGCTGTTGTCGGCCAGCAGCCCGCTAACATTAAAAATATCGCCGCCGACACCGGGCGTAAAGTCGGTAATCACCCGCTGCCCCGCATGACCGCGGACACCGAGAACATAAGTATCGCTCCCCATGCCGCCGGTGAGGGTGCTGCTATCGGCGGGGTTTTGAGATGTTACTCTAATTTCGTCATTTCCTTCGCCGGCATCAATCAGGTTACTGCCTTCATCGTCATCGATAAAATCGTTGCCGGCGCCAGCCCAAAACGTGTCATTGCCTGTGCCGCCGTAAAGATAATCAACCCCGACAGAACCGATCAGGCTGTCATTGCCTTGATCGCCGCTCAAATATCCCTCTGAAGCGTCTGTGCCAGAAATTAAAATGTCATTGCCGCCACCGCCATAGAGTCCATCAGAGCCGTCACCGCCATCCAGCAGGTCATCGCCGCCTTCGCCGTTAAGCGCATCATTGCCTGCCAAGCCATACAGGGCATCGTTTACCACGCTGCCTTGCAGGGTGTCATTGTTTGCGGTGCCGGTGAGGGTGACGCCTATCGAACTGCTGCTACCGTCCGGTGACGCTAAAGGCGCAAAATTTTCAGCGGTCAGCGCCGTAGCGGCCACATTTTGCAGGCGCGCCAGCGTCAGCCAGCCATTGGCGCTATCGGCAGCGCCGTCACTATCCCATTGCAGCAAGGTATCCGCGCCGTCCGCCAGCAATTGCAAATAACCTTGCTCGCCGAAGGGATTGCCGCTGCTGTAACCGGCGCTGTTGACCAGCAGGTCGGTAATATTCAAAATGTCGCCACCGGCACCGGCCGCGAAGTCGGTAATTACCCGCTGTCCTGGATCGTTGTAGGCGTTGATGATGTAAGTGTCGCTCCCCATACCGCCGGTGAGGGTATTGTTATCGGTAATGTTGTATGAATTAACCGTGATTTTGTCATCCCCATCGCCGGCGTCAATCACATTACTACCTCTACTATCATAGATCGTGTCATTCCCCGTACCGCCCCTATATGTGTCATTACCGTCGCCTCCGGACAGATAATCATCGCCGGCAGCACCGACCAGGCTGTCATTGCCGCCACAGCCATAGAGACGGTCGTAGCCGTCACCGCCATCGAGCAGGTCATCGCCGCCTTCGCCGTAAAGATTATCGTCGCCTGCCAAGCCATACAGGGCATCGTTTTCAACACTGGCATGCAGGGTATCCTTGTTTATAGTACCTGTGACGGTAACGCCTGTTGAACTGCTGCCGTCGGGTGCCGCTAAAGGCATAAAATTTTCGGCGATTAGCGCCGCGGCGTCCACATTTTGCAAGCGCGCCAGGGTTACCCAGCCAGTGGCGTTGCCGGAGGCGCCGTCGCTATCCCATTGCAGCAAGGTATCCGCGCCATCCGTCAGCAATTGCAAATAACCCTGCGCGAAGGGATTGCCGCGACTATAACCATCGCCGTAGGTCAACAGGGAGCTGATGTCAAAAACATCGCCGCCGGCGCCCGCCGCGAAGTCGGTAATAATCCGCTGTCCCTCAGTCGCAAACGGGTCGAAAACATAAGTGTCACTGCCCATGCCGCCGGTGAGGGTGTTGCTGTCGGTCGTGTTATAACTAAAAACGTTAATGACGTCATTGCCATCGCCGGCATCAATTAAATTATTGCCGCCATAGTCGTCGATCGTGTCATTACCGGCACCGCCCCTATAAGTGTCATTGCCGAGATCGCCGTAGAGTGAGTCATTACCGCGACCGCCACGAAACCGATCATCGCCGCCGTAGCCGTAAATAACATCGTCGCCCGCCAAGCCATAGAATGTCTCATTGCCGGCGATGCCTTGCAGCGTATCATCGCCTGCGGTGCCGGTGATGATCGCTGTGTTATTGCGGAACAGCGTCTTGCCGGAACTATTGTAGGCAAAGTTAGGATCGGCATTGAAGCCGGCGGCGGTTAGGCCAAAAAGTTTAGCGCCGGGGGGCTTGAAAAGAGGGTCTGTCATAGTAATACTCCTAACACAATAGGTTATAGCTTGCTGTAAGGTAATTATTCAGCCCCCCTCCTTAAGTAAGAGGGATGGCGTCATCTCGGCAGGGATTGCCGAAATCCAGAAGCCACGGATGGCAAACTACGAACACCTCCCTGTGTCCTGGATTCGCTAACGCGGTCTAACGGCTCCGGCAATCCCTGCCGGAATGACGACTTCATATCGGAGAGGTCTGAATAATTACGCTGTAAGGTGTTCCGTATTCATGTTCTGTCTCTAAGATACAGTGTTATTACGTTATGCAGAATAACTATTACTGCGCCAATCCCCTCAACAAATCCCTCTTGATGTCATCAATATGTTCCAAGCCCACGGACACCCTAACCAAGCCATCCTTTATCCCCGCCGCCGCCCTGGCTTCCGGCGTTAAACGGCCATGCGTGGTGCTCGCCGGATGCGTGATCGTGGTTTTGACATCGCCCAGATTTGCCGTGATCGACAGCATTTCCGTCGCATCGATCAACCGCCATGCCTGTTCCTTGCCGCCCGTCAAATCAAAACTGACGATGCCGCCAAAATGGCTTTGTTGGCGTTTCGCCAAGGCGTGCTGGGCATGGGACGGCAAGCCGGGGTAATGGACTTTGGCAACGCCGGGCTGCTGCGCCAGCCATTCGGCCAGTGCAAACGCATTATCGCAATGGGCTTTCATCCTGAGCGCCAGGGTCTCGAGACCGGACAAGAATACCCAGGCGTTAAACGGACTCATCGTCGCACCACCGGTGCGCAAATAAGGATAAACCTGTTTTTCTATGATCTCGTCGCTCGCCACCACGGCACCGCCGACACAACGCCCCTGCCCGTCTATATATTTGGTCGCCGAGTGGACGACTATATCCGCACCTAATGCCAAGGGTTTTTGCAATGCCGGCGTGCAAAACAATTATCGACCACCAGCAAGCAGTCGTGCCGATGAGCTATGGCGGCAAGTTCGGCAATATCCGCTATTTCAGTCAAGGGGTTGGACGGCGTTTCCAGGAACAGGAAGCGGGTATTGACTTTTATCGCCGCTTCCCAGGCCGCCGTATCCGTTAAATCGACAAAATCGGTGGCAACGCCGAATTTGCCGAAATAGTTCTGGAACATCAACACAGTATTACCGAACACACCGCGCGAACAAACGACATGATCGCCCGCTTTCAGCAAACCCATGCCGATCGCCATGATCGCCGCCATGCCGGAAGCAAACGCCAGGCAGCGCTCACCCTGTTCCATTAACGCCAGTCGTTCCTGGAACGCATTAACGGTGGGATTGGTAAACCGTGAATAGATATTGCCCGGTTTCTGCCCAGTAAAGCGCAATGCCGCTTCCTCGGCGCTTTTAAACACATAGCTCGATGTCGTAAAAATCGGCATGCTGTGCTCATCTTCATGCGTGCGTTTGTGTCCGGCCCTGATCGCCTGGGTCTCGAGAAAATAATCGTTCCAGTTAATATCGCTCATAGTTTCAAGTAGTTAAGACAATGTGTTAATCACAATTCTGCATTTCAACAATGAAGTTCCCGGAGTCGCGCTCGCTACGCGCAGTATCGTTACGCAAGGCTTCGATACGCTCCAGGTAGGCGTCGTCAATATCACCGGTAATATATTCATGGCTGAAACAGGAGGTATCAAAATGGGCAATATTAGGATTGCCTTTGCCGACGGCGGCGATTAAATCCTCCAATTCCTGGTATATCAGGCGATCCGCGCCAATCGCGACGCAGACTTCTTGTTCGGTGCGATCATGAGCGATCAGCTCATGCGCCGCCGGCATGTCGATGCCGTACATGTTTGGGTAGCGCACCGGCGGTGCGGCCGAGGCGAAATACACTTTTTTGGCGCCGGCATCCCTGGCCATCTGGATGATTTGCGCGGAGGTCGTGCCTCTTACGACAGAATCATCGACCAGCAAGACATTCTTGCCTTCAAATTCCAGGCTGATCGCATTTAATTTTTGCCTGACCGATTTTTCGCGCATTTTCTGGCCGGGCATGATGAAGGTCCTGCCGATATAGCGGTTTTTCATAAACCCTTCCCGGAACTTTAAGCCCAGTATCGTCGCCATTTGCAATGCCGCCGTCCGGCTGGTATCGGGTATCGGGATAACAACGTCAATATCATTGTCCGGCCATTCTTTTTGCACCTTTTCAGCCAATTTAGTGCCCATGCGTATCCGCGCCTTGTATACCGAAATATCGTCGATAATGGAATCCGGTCGCGCAAAATAGACATATTCAAAAATACAGGGGCAATGGTCGGTGAATTCGGCGCACTGTTGCGTGTGCAATTTGCCGGATTCTTCGATAAAGACGGCTTCTCCTGGCGCGATGTCCCTGATCAGGTGGAATCCCAACACATTAAGCGCGACGCTTTCCGACGCGATCATGAATTCAGAGCCTGACTCGCTCTTGCGCTCGCCGAACACCACCGGCCGGATGCCGTGCGGGTCCCTGAAACCTAAAATACCGAAGCCTGCGATCATGATGACGACGGCGTAAGCGCCGCGGCAACGCCTATGTACGCCTGAAACCGCCTGGAAAACGTCGTTAACGCTTAAATGCAGCTTACCGAGGCTCTGTAATTCATGGGCAAACACATTCAGCAAGACCTCGGAATCGGAATCGGTATTAATATGCCGCTGGTCCTGCACGAATAAAGCCTCTTTCAATTCTTCGGTATTCGTCAAATTGCCGTTATGCGCCAAGGTCAGTCCAAAAGGTGAATTGACATAAAACGGCTGTGCCTCCGCCGAACTGGTGCAGCCTGCCGTTGGGTAGCGAACATGCGCTATGCCCATATTGCCTCTCAGCTTCAGCATTTGGGCATTGGTGAAGACGTCACGGGTCAAACCGTTATCCTTGCGCAAATGCAAGCGCCCATTCTCGCAAGTGACAATGCCGGCGGCATCCTGTCCTCGATGCTGCAAAACGGTCAGCGCATCATAAAGCTCCTGATTTACGGCTTGATGTGAAACGATAGCAGCAATACCACACATTATTTTTAACCTGTTTCTTTAAGTTAATATCGATAGTCGTTAGCGATAATGAACATTTTTCGTCAATTCTGACGGCATGTGATTATGCAAGCCTACGACAATGACTTGAAAAGGCGGAATCAGTTTTGATTGCTTCCACCACGGAGAATGAGGTAAAACAGACAGCCCGGCCAACATGACCAACACGGCGACAAAAAGCATGCCGTGAGCGGCACCGATGACCATCCCGCCCAGGCGTTCGGCAGTCGTTAAGCCGGATTTTTTAACCAGCTCACCTAAAAGCATGCGGATTAAGCCGCCGAGCGTCAATGTTATCAGGCATAAGGCAACAAAGGAGGCGGCCATCTGCGCCGACGGGTCGCTGATAGTCGACCTCAGGAACATTGAAAATTCAGGGCTAAAACTTAAGCCCACCGAAATCGCCAGCAACCAGCACATTAATGAAAATGCCTGTTGACTGAAGCCTTTCAGCACTCCTGCAATTAAGGTAATGCACAGCAGTCCGATGATGGCAAAATCTATCCAGATCATATGTCCGGTTTAAAGCGCGACCTTTTTATTCGTTTCACTCAGCAACAAGAATAGTCTTGATCTTTTGTTGATCGAGCTTGGCTTTCATTGATACGGCTCGTTTTTTGTCCAGTTCAGGCCCGACTTTAAGCCGGTAAAACGTGCCTTTCCCGCCAACCTGGATGGTTTCCAGCAATACCGGCATCCCCTGTTTCCGCAAGCTGTCGGCCAACGACAAGGCATTTTCCTTTTTGCTGAAACTGCCGGCCTGGATATACCAGCGCGACGGTTCCGGGTTCGGCTTTACCGGGGGCGCCAGCTTTTCCACCGACATCACCTCAACAGCCTTTTGTGCCGGTGCTGGCTTCAGCGCTTTATTTACCGTTTTTGGCGGGATTATGACAACCGTCTTTGGTGGGCTTATGACATCGGTTTTTTGGGCAATTTTCTGTACAGGTTTTTGTATCGGCTTCTGTAGCGTTTTTTTAACCACCACCTCTTCTTCTGCCGCAGCGAGCGGCTCTTCGTCAACAATACCGGTATCTAAAGACGGCGCGGGTTTTGACGATGCCGAATCGGCATTTTTAACATCAAAAGGCCGCTCAAGTGCTTGCTCTTCTTCGCCGCTGCCTTCAGCCTCCAGCTCATCAGTCGACAATACCTCGGGCTCTGCGCCTTCATCCGGCTTGCTGTCTTCGGCTGTGGCATCCGGGGATTCAGCAGGAGGCGACACGTCAGCGACGCTTTCAGGCAGTTTTTTTGCCGGCTCTTCGGTTACGGCAGCGGGTTCCTCAGGAATAACCAGTTCGCTGACGGTCTGGGCGCTGTCATCGACAGGATCGTCAAACAACATGGGAATAAAGATAGCCGCCAAGGCGGTAACCACCACGGCGCCAATCAACCGTTGTCTTAATTCTTGATTCATTTTGTCAACTCACCTTTGTCAAATTCATTTAAACAATCAGATACCAAAAAGAAGGAGCCGAAAACCAGTAACAAATCACCTGATTGCGCTTGGCCTTTTGCTGCGCTAAAAGCATCGGCGAAATCCGCATAACCAAAGGATACATTGCGCATTGAACTTTGTAAAAAAATCTCACGCATCGCAGCTTCCGTTATCGCCCTGGTATTGTTGGACAAAGGCGCGAAAAACCAGTCGTAAACCACAGGCTTCATGATGTCGAGCACGCCTTTTATATCCTTGTCTTTCATCATCGAAAATACAGCGTGTATGCGTTTGTTTGGAAAACAGGCGCCCAGGTAATCAACCAGCGTCTTGACCGCTTCCGGGTTATGTCCGACATCCAACAATATCGGGACATGATCGCCCTCAATTAGTTGAAAACGGCCCGCCAATTCGACGTGTGCCAAGCCTGAACGTATCGCCGTCTCGCTCACCGGCAAACGTCCGGCTAACAAGTCTATTGCGAGGATAACCGAAGCCGCGTTGCGGTATTGATGCTCGCCTTTTAACGCAGGCTCCGGCAATTGGCCGATATGCCTACGGCCTGCAAACCAGTCCCAGGTGGACAGGTGTTTTTCGTAACCGAAATCCCTGCCGATGCAATAAAGCGCGGCGCTCTTGTCAACAGCGGTCTGTATCACCGAGTCAGGCGGATTGGGATCGCCGACGATTGCCGGTATCCCGGCCCTGAAAATCCCGGCTTTTTCGCGGCCTATGGCTTCACGCGTATCGCCCAGCCAATAGACATGATCAATGCCGATACTGCTGAGCAACGCGATATCAGGGTCGACGATGTTGACGGCATCGAGCCGTCCGCCCAAGCCCACTTCAAGCAATTGAATATCAAGATTTGCGCGCCAGAATATATCGAGAGCGGCCAAGGTGCCGAATTCAAAATAGCTTAATGAGTGATCGGCGCGAACAGACTCTATTCTCGCAAACGCGTCGCAAATTTTATCATCCGCTACGGATATACCGTCTATTTTGATGCGTTCGTTATATTTCAGGATATGCGGTGAGGTATAAGCGCCGACACGATAACCCTGCGCCTTGTATATCGCCTCAAGGTAGGCGACGCAGGAACCCTTGCCGTTAGTCCCGGCAACGGTGATCGTCAGCGGTTTGATGCGTTTGGGATTCAGTGCGGCAAAAACCTCGTCTGCACGCTCCAATCCCAAGTCTATTGTTAGTGGATGCAAGCTTTCTTGCCAGCCCAGCCAACCCTGTAAGGTATCAAAATGCATTATAGAAAGCGTTACACTCTTGCTCAGGCCGATGCGACAGTATCGTCGATGGCCGCTGATTCCATTTCGGCCGGCGCGGCTTGCCCCGCTTTAGCCGACATCAGCATAGACAGGATGCCGGCGATTTTATCGCGCATCTGGCGTCTATCGATAATCATGTCGATGGCGCCATGCTCTTGCAAAAACTCGCTACGCTGGAAACCTTCGGGCAGTTTCTCGCGCACGGTTTGCTCGATAACCCTGGGACCGGCAAAGCCGATCAACGCATTCGGTTCTGCAACATTAATATCGCCCAGCATCGCCAAACTGGCTGAAACGCCGCCCTTCGTAGGGTCGGTCATGAAAGAAATATAGGGAATGCCGGCATCAGCCAATTTTGTTAACGCCGCGCTGGTTTTTGCCATCTGGAACAACGAAAACAATGATTCCTGCATCCTGGCGCCGCCGCTGGCGGTAAACACAATAAACGGTATGCCCAGTTCCAGGCTCTTATTGACGCCCCTGACAAAGCGCTCGCCGACGACAGAGCCCATCGAGCCGCCCATGAAATTGAAGTCAAACGCCGCGACAACAATATCCTGGCCTTTTAGGCGACCTTTCATTACCACCAAAGCATCCGTTTCCTTGGTCTGTTTTTGCGCTACGGCAATCCGTTCCTTGTATTTCCTGATGTCTTTAAACTTTAACGGATCGACGGGTTTAATCGTCTTGCCGATTTCTTCCCGGTCGCCTTCATCGAGGAACATATCCAGTCGCACCCGCGCGGAAATACGCATGTGGTGTTCGCATTTCGGACAGACGCTGTAATTTTTTTCCAGCTCCGAATTGTACAGAATCGCATGGCAACTGGGGCATTTGCTCCACAAGCCTTCCGGCACGGTGCTCTTTTTAACCGAGGATTCTGTCCTGATCGTTGACGGACGTAATTTTTCAAACCAGCTCATATTTCAGCTCCGCTCATCCATCGCCTGACGCATGGATGCCAGTAATTCACAGATTTCACGTTTGGCGCGGCCTAAATCATCCAGGTTCGCTTCGATTTTACTGATTAAGGCGCTGCCGACCACCACGCCGTCACCCAGCGCTGCAACCGTTTTTGCCGTCTCGGCATCCTTGACGCCGAAACCGATACCGATAGGCAAGGTTGTATTAGCCCGGATTTGCCTGAGTTTATTTTCGACATCGGCGGTATTCAAGTGCCCGGCCCCGGTCACGCCTTTCAAGGACACATAGTAGATATAACCGCTGCCTATTTCGTCCATTTTTTTAATACGTTCTTCGCTGCTGTTCGGGGCAAGCAGGAAAATCGGGTCGATGCCGCGCGCTTTCAGCAATTCGCGGCATTCCTGGCCTTCTTCGGGCGGCAGGTCAACGGTTAATACACCATCTATTTCAGCGCGCTGCGCGGCATTGGCAAAATCTTCATAACCCATCGCCTCGATCGGGTTTAAATAACCCATCAACACCAGCGGTGTATGCTGGTTGGTTCTCCTGAACTCCATAGCGATTGCCAGCGTGCGTTTCAGGCTCATTTTATGCGCCAATGCACGTTCGCTGGCGCGCTGGATGACCGGGCCGTCGGCCATCGGGTCGGAAAACGGCACGCCCAGCTCGATGACATCGACACCGGCCTCGACCATCGCATGCAGCATCGGCACGGTAAACTCAGGATGTGGATCGCCCGCGGTAATAAACGGGATTAAGGCCTTGCGTCCGGTTTTGGCAAGTTCTTCAAAAGTAGCGGCTAATCGACTCACAGTTCTATCCCCTCACGTTTCGCCATTGTTTGCATGTCTTTGTCGCCACGGCCGGACAGGTTGACGATGATGATTTCATTCTTGCTCATGGTTGGCGCCAATTTCATCGTGTAAGCCATCGCATGGCTGGATTCCAGCGCAGGGATAATGCCTTCCATGCGCGTTAATGCATAAAAACCGTCCAGCGCCTCGCTGTCGGTAATGTTGACATACTGGGCGCGGCCGGTGTCTTTCAGCCAGGAATGTTCAGGGCCTACGCCAGGGTAATCGAGACCTGCCGAAATCGAATGGGTTTCGATAATCTCGCCGTCGTCATCGGACATCAAATAGGTGCGGTTGCCGTGCAGCACGCCGGGGCGGCCTGCGCACAACGGCGCCGAATGTCGGCCTGTGGCAATGCCGTCACCGGCCGCTTCGACGCCGATCAATTTAACCGAACTGTCTTCGAGGAAGGGATAAAATAAACCCATTGCATTCGAGCCGCCGCCCACGCAGGCGACTAGCGCATCCGGCAAACGCCCGGTTGCGGCGAGGCATTGTTGCTTGGCTTCGCGTCCGATGATAGCCTGGAAATCCCTGACCATCGCGGGATAAGGATGCGGGCCTGCCACCGTGCCGATAATATAAAAGGTGTTATCGACATTCGTTACCCAGTCCCTCAAGGCTTCGTTCAACGCATCTTTCAGCGTTTTTGAGCCCGATTCAACGGCGACGACGGTCGCGCCGAGCAACTTCATACGGTAAACATTCAACGACTGCCTGGCGACAACGACCGCACCCATATAAACGACACATTCCAGGCCCAGTCTTGCCGCCACTGTCGCGGTCGCTACGCCGTGTTGCCCTGCGCCGGTCTCGGCGATGATGCGGGTCTTGCCCATGCGCTTGGCTAACAGGGCCTGGCCTACGGTATTGTTGATTTTATGCGAACCGGTATGGTTAAGGTCTTCGCGTTTTAAATAAACCTGTGCACCGCCCAGCTCGCGGCTCCAGCGCTCGGCATGGTATAAAGGCGACGGCCTGCCGACATAATGCAGCAAATCCGCATCCAGCTCAGCGATAAACTCAGGATCGTTCAAATAGTGTTGGTAAGCGGCATTCAGTTCCTGAATCGGTGGAATCAGGGTTTCAGCGACAAACATTCCGCCGTAAGGACCAAAATGTCCCCGCTCATCGGGCATATTATATTTTTCTGTCATGTTCATTCTGTCCAAACTTGTGCTGTTCAAATTCATTGGCTGCTTTTAAAAATGCAGCCATTTTTACCGTATCTTTAATGCCTTTTTCTATTTCCACACCGCTGCTGACATCCAGCGCATAAGGCCTAACAGCCTCGATAGCCGCTCTTGCATTGGCGGCATCGAGACCGCCCGCCAATACGACAGGCAAGGCGCACTGCCGCGGTATTAACGCCCAATCAAAGCGATGCCCGGTGCCGCCTTTGGCATCAGGATGATAAGCGTCCAGCAGCAGCCCTGCTGCGTCATGGTAATTCTGGGCTGCTGAGGAAATATCGATACCCTCTTGTATCCGTACTGCTTTGATATAGCGCTTGCCATACAACCGGCATGCTGCGGGCGTTTCATCGCCATGAAACTGGAGGCAATCTATCGCTACTTGCGCCAGAACCTCGCGTATTTGCGCTTCTTGCTCGTCAACAAACAACGCGACTACTGATGTAAATGCGGGTAACGCATTGACTATCTTAATCGCCTGCTCAATCTCAACATGCCTGGGACTGGGCGGATAAAACACCAAGCCTATTGCATCGACGCCCAGTCGGGCGGCGGCGGCGGCAACATCAACACGAGTAAAACCGCAAATTTTAACGCGAGTTCGCATAAAGTGATATGAGAATTTAGTAGGTTTTTTGAATAAAGCGAAGCGACGTAGCATAACATAAAACGACTGTATTATTTGTCTGCAGACAGCTTTTAGGATTGGGTTAAAATAACGTAGCCATTCAGATCCTTGCCTGATGCGTGCCGCGCGCGCCTTCTCCGGCGCGTGGATAACGTGCCTGTGCGTTGATGGCGCGCGCGGCACGCCCTACAGCAAGGGACTGAATAGTTACAAAATAACTTCCCGAAATTAGCTCCAGGAGTAGTCTGCCTGTTGCTTCAGCCACTGTTGCCGGTGCTTTTTGACTTTGAAGAATCGTTGGGCAACGTTTCTAAAAGACGATAAGTTAGAAGTCCAACATACGCCCTAGGCGACGGCGTGGTTAAAAAGCTGGTTCCGGGGATTTGCGGAATGTTGTGATGGGGGTGAGTGGTTTTGTATCGGCAGGTCACAGTTTCTTCCCTCGTTAGTATTCTGCACCTATTGGAGATTCTTGAAGACTGTAGTAACTCGTTGCTGTGTCGTGATTTAGTAGACGCAATATTTATGCGGTCATTAGGCGATTTCCGGCGAAGAATATACCCAACTCGCTGGTCTTTTTGTCCATTTTCTGCGTTGCAAAAATAGTTACATAGCTCACTATGCGCCTATTTTTACGCCTCGGCAACCGCTCCTGCGTTGCCCTACCTCCTGCATCCTTGCAGTCGTTGAAAATGAACAAAAATCCTGCGCGATTTGGGTA
>Ga0172373_10002744_pt1 | contig 26562 bp, 23 predicted proteins | sample Lak10m_2_FD_114546 | JGI IMG/M metagenome (GOLD analysis project Ga0172373, IMG submission 114546) | Freshwater microbial communities from Kabuno Bay, South-Kivu, Congo - kab_092012_10m | ecosystem: Environmental > Aquatic > Freshwater > Lake | place: Democratic Republic of the Congo...
CGCAACAACGCCGTCATGAGCTCCCGGGGCATTCCCCAAGTGGCGGCCATCATGGGACCTTGCGTGGCGGGCGGCGCCTACCTGCCCATCATGAGCGACGAGGCCCTCATCGTGGAGGGCACGGGCTCGGTCTTCCTGGCGGGCAGCCACCTGGTGAAGGCGGCCATTGGCGAAGTCATCGACAACGAAAAGCTGGGTGGCGCCACCGTGCACTGCAGCATCAGCGGCGTGACGGACTACAAGGCCGCCAACGACCAGGAGTGCCTGGCGCGCATCCGCGAAATCTTCGCCCAGTGGCCTGCTCCTTCCGCCGGGCCCTACGAGCGTGGCGAGGCGCGCGCGCCCCTCTACCCCGCCGATGATCTGCTGGCACTGCTGCCCCAGGAACTGGCCCGCCCCTACGACATGCGCGAGGTGCTGGCGCGTCTGGTGGATGCAAGCGAGTGGCTGGAATACAAACCCGACTATGGACGCAGCATCCTTTGCGGCACGGCACGGGTGGAGGGCTGGACGGTGGGCATTCTGGCCAACCAGCGCCAGGTGGTGAAGAGCGGCCGGGGCGAGCTGCAGGTGGGGGGCGTCATCTACAGCGACAGCGCCGACAAGGCCACGCGCTTCATCCTGAACTGCAACCAGCGGCACATTACCCTCGTCTTCCTGCAGGATGTGACGGGCTTCATGGTGGGCAGCCAGGCGGAGCACGGAGGCATCATCAAGGACGGAGCCAAACTGGTCAACGCCGTGGCCAACAGCACGGTGCCCAAGCTCACATTCATCCTGGGCAACAGCTTCGGTGCCGGCAACTACGCCATGTGCGGCAAGGCCTACGATCCGCGCTTCATCTACGCCCTGCCCAGTTCGCGCATTGCTGTGATGGGCGGTGCGCAGGCCTCCCAGGTGCTGCTGGACATCAAGAAGGGCCAGGCCGCCCACCGGGGCCACGAATTGTCGGCGGAGGAGCAGGCCAGGGCGCTGGAGGAGATCCGCGCCAAGTACGAGCGGGAAATGGATCCGGCTTATGGAGCGGCGCGCCTGTGGGTGGACGAGGTGCTGGATCCGCGCCTCATCCGCCGTGCCGTGGCCCTGGGCCTGGAGGCGGCCAGCCTGAATCCCCACCTGCCCCGATTCAATCCTGGTGTGATTCAAACCTGATGGGGGGCCCATGCTGGGCACGGTCAAGTTCTTCGACGAGAAGCACGGCTTCGGCTTCATCAGTTGCCTGGGCATTCCCCAGGACATTTTCGTCCACTACTCGCAGATCAAGGCGAAGGGCCGCAAAGTGCTGCACCCGGGCCAGGAGGTCAGTTTCATCCTCGTGGAGGGTGAGAAGGGTCCCTCGGCGGAGGCCGTGCGCATTTTGGAGGACCCTTCCTGAATTCCTGCGCCTGCCACGGTGAGGGCGCCTCCCGGCGCCTGGTCTGCACGCGGCCGGACGGCAGTCCCACGGGGCTGTGCATCCGCTGCGTGCCGGCGGGATCCTGTGGCTGGTCCAAACTGGAGGAGGGGGGCATGCCCCAGAATCTTGTGGAAAAGCTGGCCCAGCGCCACGCGGTGGATCTGGAAGCCGGGCAGATGGTGCGGGCGGGGGATTTGCTCAGCCTGCGTCCCGCCCATGTGATGACCCACGACAACACCGGCGCGGTGATTCCCAAGTTCCGCAGCATCGGCGCCGTGCGCATGGCCGATCCCACCCAGCCGGTTTTTGCCCTGGACCACAATGTCCAGGACACGAGCGAGGCCAACGCCGCCAAGGTTGCGCGTATCGCGGCTTTCGCCCGGGAGATGGGCGTGGTGTTCTTTCCCGCCGGTCGGGGCATCGGCCATCAGATCATGATTGAAGAGGGCTTCGCCTGGCCGGGCACGCTGATGGTGGCCAGCGACAGCCACAGCAACATGTACGGCGGCGTGGGCTGCCTGGGCACGCCGGTGGTGCGCACGGACGCCGCGGCCTTGTGGGCCACGGGACGCACCTGGTGGCAGGTGCCGCCGGTGGCCCGCATCACGGTGGAAGGCGCCCTGCGCCCGGGGGTGACGGGCAAGGACCTCATCCTCACCCTGTGTGGCGAATTCCGCCAGGACGAGGTGCTGAATCACGCGCTGGAATTCACGGGCCCCGGCCTTGGCTCCCTGTCCGTGGAGGACCGTCTGGCCGTGGCCAACATGACGACGGAGTGGGGCGCGCTGGCGGGCATTTTCCCCGTGGACGAGGTGCTGCTGGCCTGGCTGCGCGCCCGCGTGGCCGCCCACCCCGGCCACCCGCGCCTGCGCCCCGAGCGCCTGCGCGAGCTCGAGGAGTCCCCGCCCGCTGCGGACGCCCTGGCGGATTACGCCGTGGAAATCACGGTGGATTTGGCCAGCATCACGCCCTGGGTGGCGGGCCCCAACGCCATCAAGCAGGCGCAGCCCGTGCAGCGTCTGGCCGCGGAGGCAATTCCCGTGCACAAGGCCTATCTGGTCAGTTGCGTGAACAGCAGGGCCGGGGACCTGGCCCAGGCCGCCGCCGTGCTCAAGGGCCGCCAGGTGGCACCAGGAGTGGGTTTCTATGTGTCGGCAGCCTCCAGCCAGGTACAGGCGGAGGCCGAAGCTGCCGGAAACTGGCAGATCCTGCTCGACGCCGGGGCGCGGGTGCTGGCGCCGGGCTGCGGGCCGTGCATCGGCCTGGGGGAAGGCCTGCTGGAGGAAGGCGAGACGGGTATCAGCGCCACCAACCGCAACTTCAAGGGGCGCATGGGACACACCAACTCCCAGGCTTACCTGGCATCGCCGGCGGTGGTGGCCGCATCGGCGCTGGCCGGCCGCATCGCCCTGCCGCCCCAGTGCCCGGAGGGCGCACCCCGGCTGACCCTGGCGCGGCCCACGGTGGCGCGGCCTGCCGCCACGGCCGTGCGCGTCATCGAGGGTTTTCCCGCCCGCATGGAGGGCGAACTGGTCTTTTGCGATGTGGACAACCTGAACACCGACGGCATCTACGCCGGCAAGTGGACCTACCAGGATGACATGGGTCCGGCGGAGCAGGCGGCGGTCGCCATGGAAAACTACGACCCGCACTTCCGCACCCTGGCCAGGCGGGGGGACCTGCTGGTGGGAGGCCTGAATTTCGGCACGGGATCCAGCCGGGAGCAGGCGGCCACGGCCCTCAAGCACTTCGGCATCCCCCTGGTGCTGGCGGCCTCCTTCAGCGAAACCTACAAGCGCAACGCCCTCAACAACGGCTTCCTGGCGCTGGAGGCGCCGGAACTGGTGGAGGCCCTGCGCCAGGCCTTTCCCGGCCGCGCCACTCCCACCCTGCGCACGGGTTGGCACGCGGTGCTGGATGTGAAGGCCAGCCAGCTGCGCGCCCAGGGCCGGGATTTCCCTCTTTTCCCCGTGGGCGTGGCGGCCCAGGAACTGGTGCTGGCGGGGGGGCTGGAGGAGTGGGTGAAGGCACGCCTGGCCTGATTGCCCGGCACAGGGCCTCTTTTTTGAGTCCCACGCCTTGACATTGGACCAAGGGCCCTCTATCTTTGGGCCCTTCACTGCGGGGTGGAGCAGTTGGCAGCTCGTTGGGCTCATAACCCAAAGGTCACAGGTTCGAATCCTGTCCCCGCTATTTCACGGCAGTGTAGCTCAGTCGGTTAGAGCAGCGGAATCATAATCCGCGTGTCCGGGGTTCGAGTCCCTGCACTGCTATGGCGCCTGTCGTGGAACTGCCCAAGGCGCCCCCTTGACCCAACCCACATCCACCGGACATGAACAGGCGAGGCAGGGCTTCGGCACGCATGCGCCACCCCGGGGACAAAACGGATTCATCGATGCGCAATCATCGCAAGGGCGCTCCCCAGGCGCCGGTAAACCCCTCCGCAGAGCTTGCCCGCAAAATCAGCGCCCTGGTCTTCCTGCTGGAGGACAAAGGCGTGCTGGCCGTGGGAGAGTTCGAGGACGCCATCATGAACCTCAAAGTGCAACTGGGCGACCAGATGCAGGCGGGCGCGCGTCCCCGCCAGGGAGGCCAGGGCCAGCAACAGGGGCCAGGCGGCAACCGCCGGGGTGGCAACGATTACATCGGGCCGGAACGGCGCCACCTGGCGGAGAGCGGTGAGCGCGTGGATGGCAACGAGCGCCGGGACAGCACCCGCGTCGCCGTGGCCCACATTTCCGGCGAGGTGGTGAGCGAGGATGATCGCCACAACTTGAGCGGCGTGCAGCTTATCTTGCGCCGCAGCAGCCTCAACAACCCGCCAATCCAGTTCCGCAGCACCAAGACCGACATGCAGGGGCGCTTCGTGTTCCTCAACCTGCCCCTGGCCAAGGAGTCGGAGCCCGATTCCGCCTACACCTACACGCTGGAAGTGCGCTATCGCAACCGCACAGTCTTTGCGGACATGGAAATGGCCCTGCAGCCCGGCCAGACCCACCACAGCCAGCTGCTGGTGCCGCCCATCGAAGAATGAGGCCCTTCTGGCCGGAGGCGGACCCTCCGGTGGCAGCGGCCCTGCGTCGCCTTCTGGCCCCATGGGAGCGCCGCTGGATCGTGGCTGTCTCCGGTGGGGCCGATTCCATTTTTCTTCTGCACCAGTGTGCCCGGGAGGGCGCCCGCCAGGGCATTCGTCCCGTCATCGTCCATGTGAACCACGGCCTGCGCGGCGATGAGGCGGATGAGGACGAGGCCTTCGTGCGCCGTCAGGCGCGCACCCTGCGCCTGCCGCTTGAAGTGGTGATTGCCCGCCCGCAGCCATCGATGCCCGGCAATGTGGCGGCCCAGGCGCGGCACTTGCGCCAGGAGGCCTTGCTGGAAGCCGCCGGCAGCAAGGGTCTGGTATTGCTGGGGCACCACGCGGGGGACCAACGGGAAACCGTGCTCATGGGCTTGCTGAAGGGAAAGGGGCCGCTGGGTTCCGCCGGCATGCGCGAGCGTCAGGGGCCGTGGGTGCGTCCCTTGTTGAAGCTGGAAGGGGCCTGGCTGCGCCAGCGCTTGGCGCGGCAGGGCCTTGAACACCGGGAGGATGGCTCCAACAGGCGGGCTTGGTGCGAGCGCAATCACCTGCGATTGGCTTTGCTGGACCGGCACGAGCCAGGTGCCGTGGAGGGGAGCCGGGTGCTGGATCGCCTGGCGCATTCCCTGGGTCAGGCCCGGGGCGAGATGGAAAATCTGGTCAAGGATCTGCTTGATCATCTTGACTTTCAGCCCAATCCCTGTGGCTTCTCCCTTGAACGGCCCACCGACCTTTCATATCATGAAGCGCCTTGCCGTGAAGCTCTGCGACAGCTGGGAAGGCAGGTGGGCGCCTGGTCACGGGATCCCTCCCGGGCCGTGCTGCAGCAGGCCGCCCGCTTATGGGTGAAAGGCCAAAGTGGACGATCCGTTCCCCTGGGCTCGTCCCGCCTGGAAGTGGGCCGGAATCGGGCCTGGCTGGTGTTGCAGGAGCCGGCGCCTTTGGATTTGATGCTGCGTCCGGGGGATGTGGCCGAGGGCGAGTGGGGCCGCGCGGGTTGGGGGCCAGCTCCCGCCCATGTGCTGTGGCAGTGGATTCCCGCGCCGCATCTGCGCCAGGTGTGGGTGAGGCGTTGGCGGGCGGGGGATCGCCTGCCCGCCGCAAGTGGGCGTGGCCCGCTGCTGGCGGATGTGATGGGCGACAGGGGCTTCACGCCCACCCAGAAGCGCCTGCAGGTGCTGCTGGTGAACGAAGTCGGCCAGGTCGTGGCCAGCCCGGGTTTGGAAGGACCGGACCACGCGCAGGAAGGAAATCATCACCATTCAATCTGGATGACAACATGTCCATCACCCTTGACAAAATGACCTTTGATGTGCTTATCAGTACCGAGCAGATCCAGCAGCGCGTGCAGGAGTTGGGTCAGCGTATCTCCGCCGACTATGAGGGCCTGAATCCCATCCTGATGGTGGTGCTCAACGGCGGTTTCGTCTTCGGATCGGACCTCATGCGCGCCATCACCATTCCCTGCGAGGTGGACTTCATCAAGATCTCCAGCTACGGCGACGAGCTGCACAGCTCTGGTGAGGTGAAGATGAAGAAGGACTACGACAGCCTGGTGGGCGGCCGCCATCTGATCGTGGTGGAGGACATCGTGGACAGCGGGCTCAGCGTGAGCTTCCTCAAGCAGAAGTTCTCCCTGCAGGCGCCGGCCAGCGTGCGCTTCGCCACCTTGCTGCACAAACCGGACAACAGCAACCTGGGCTTTGACCTGGATTATGTGGGCTTCCCCATCGGGCCTGAATTCGTCATTGGCTACGGGTTGGATTACAAGCAGAACTGGCGCAATCTGCCCGCCATCTATGTGCGGGTGGACGGCCGGGAAGGCGGACTTTCCTCTTGATGAACAAAAGCGCCAAGCGACCGCCCAAAGATCCGGGATCCTCCTGGCGCAAGGCGGGCGGCACCTTCACCTTCTGGGCCCTGATCCTGCTGATCATGGTCTTCCTCTCCCGCGCGTTCAACACCGAGGCGCCGGAGCAGCAGATGAAGTACACGGACTACCGCCAGATGATGGCCAGTCCGGATCCGGGCATCGAGGCCCTGACGGTCATTGCCGACGATGTGAGCCCCGTGCTCAAGGGCGAGCGCAACATGGAGGGCGGCAAGAAGCTCAAGTTCTCCGTCAACTTGCCGCCTGTCTTCACGGAAGACATGCGCCTGTGGGAGCAGAAGGGCATTGCCTACACCTTCGAGGAGCGCAAAACCAACTGGGGCATGTACCTCACCAGCACCATTCTGCCCATGGTGCTCTTCTTCGGCCTGTGGATCTTCCTCATGCGGCGCATGCAGGGCGGCGGCAACAAGGGCGTGTTCAGCTTCGGCAAGAGCCGGGCGAAAATGATGAACGAGACCCAGGTCAAGGTCACCTTCAAGGATGTGGCCGGCGCCGACGAGGCCAAGGAGGAGCTGCGCGAGATCATCGAGTTCCTCAAGGACCCCAAGAAGTTCAGCCGCCTGGGCGGACGCATTCCCAAGGGCGCCCTCATGCTGGGCCCTCCCGGCACGGGCAAGACCCTCCTGGCGCGGGCGGTGGCCGGTGAGGCCGGCGTGCCGTTCTTCAGCATGAGTGGCGCGGACTTCGTGGAGATGTTCGTGGGTGTGGGCGCCAGCCGGGTGCGCGACCTCTTCGAGCAGGGAAAGAAGAGCGCGCCCTGCATCATTTTCATCGACGAGATCGACGCGGTGGGGCGTCAGCGCGGTGCTGGGCTGGGCGGTGGACACGACGAGCGCGAGCAGACCCTCAACCAGCTGCTGGTGGAGATGGACGGTTTCGAATCCAACGACGGCGTCATTCTCATCGCCGCCACCAACCGCCCGGATGTGCTGGATCCCGCCCTCTTGCGCCCCGGGCGCTTCGACCGCCAGATCGTGGTGGATCGCCCGGATGTGCGTGGCCGGGAGGGCATCCTCAAGGTGCACGCCCGCAAGGTTCCCCTGGACGACGATGTGAACCTGACCACCATGGCCAAGGGCACGCCGGGCCTGGCGGGTGCCGAACTTGCCAACCTGGTGAACGAGGCCGCCCTGCTGGCGGCCCGGCGCAGCAAGGACAAGGTGGGCATGTCGGAATTCGAGGAGGCGCGGGACAAGGTGCTCATGGGCACGGCGCGCAAAAGCCTGCTGTTGACGGAGGACGACAAGCGCATCACGGCCTTCCACGAAGCCGGCCACGCCCTCATCAGCAAGCTGCTGCCTGGAGCGGATCCCCTGCACAAGGTGACCATCATCCCGCGCGGTCGCGCCCTGGGCCTGACCTGGCAGTTGCCGGAGGACAAGGTGCATCAGAGCCGCAGCCGCCTCTTGGCTGAGCTGCGCATCCTCTACGGCGGTCGGGAGGCGGAGCGTCTGGTCTTCGACGATGTCACCACCGGCGCTTCCAACGACATCAAGCGCGCCACGCAGATCGCCGAGGCCATGGTGTGCGATGTTGGCATGAGCGACGCCCTGGGCCTGCGCAACTACGGCAAGAAGCAGGAGGAGATCTTCCTTGGGCGGGAAATCGCCCAGCACCGGGATTTCTCCGAAAAGACCGCCGAGCTCATCGACAATGAGATCAACCGCATCCTGGAAGAGGCGCGAGCGGAAACCGCCGCCCTGCTGGCCGCCAATCGGGACAAGCTGGACCTTCTGGCGGAGGCCCTGCTGGTGCACGAAATCCTCGACACGGACGAGATCGACCGCGTGCTCAAGGGTGAGACCCTGGCCCTGGCCACGCGCATGGAGGGCCCCGCCGAGCTGGTGGAAGCCGCGCCGGATGAGCCGGGCGCTGTGGCCTCCCGAGATGGGGAAGTGGACGGGGAACCGGCCGCGGAGCCGGGACTGGCCTGATCCAGTCCGCCACAAGGAGGAAGCGTGGATCCCCAGCAGGAAGCCCGTATCCGCGAAGACATGCGCCGCCGCATCGCCGAGGAGGATGCCCGGCGCCGTGCCGTCGAGGATGAGCGTCAACAGGCGGAGCTGCTCTTCCAGGAGGAGCAGGCCCGCCGGCGCATCATGGAGGAAGAGGCCAGGGCCTACTACCAGAACTCACCGGACCACTTCGAGTTCGTGAACGAAACGGGCGAGGTGGAGTGGCTCACGCGCAAGCAGATCCAGGCGCGGGAGGGCTATTTCGATTACGAGGAGCATGTGGAGGACCTGCCCGGCGCGCGGCGCCGCGTGTGGGTGCGCATGGCGGCCTGGCTGGCTATCCTCCCTGTGCTGGCACTCTTGCTGCTGTGGCACATGTGGACGGACAAGGGCCGCGTGGCCGTGCTTTCCAATGTGCCCGGAGCGCGCATCTGGGTGGACGGTCAGGCTCGAGCGCAGGTCACCGACGCCCTGCTGGAACTGGCTCCCGGCGAGCACTTGATCGAAGCGCGTCTGCCGGGCTACCAGCCCGAGGGAGCGCCCTTCCAGGTGGTGCATGTGGTGGCGCGTCGCCAGGTGGATGTGACGCTGCGCCTGCGTCCCACGCCATGACGCCCAAGCCGGTGTACCTGGCCGGCCGGGGTTTCCAGGATGAAGAAGTCCGGCCGCCGCGCCTTGGCCCCTGGCTCTGGGCACTGGCCCTGCTTGGGGTGCTTGGTCTCGCCATGTGGTGGTGGCTGCGGCCATCCCAAGGTGAGGCGGGCACCTGCCGCCTGATCGTCACCAGCGATCCCCCCGGCGCGGAGGTCCTGCTGAACCTGAACCCCACGGCCCTGCGCACACCCGCCCAGGTGGATTGGCCCCGGGACGAGGAACTGCTGGTACAGGTGCGTCTGGCGGGCCACGAGGCCGATCCCCTCTCGCGTCGGCTGGATGCCCGTGAACTTGCGGCGGAGTCGCTGCCCCTCGCTTTCACATTGCGGCTCCTGCCGGCCCCGGGCCGCGTGCGGCCCTCCGGCGTGGATTCCACCGTCACTCCTGTGGCAGCAGCGCCTCCGTCTTCCACCACCTCCTTTTCAGTGAAGACTCCCCCGGCTCCCCTGGCCCAGGCCCCGCCGGTGAAGGATCCCGGCGGCCACACCATGGGTTGGGCGAACTGGGACCCGGCCTTCCGCCTGAAGATCGACGGACGCCTTCAACCAGGACCCACCCAGGTCATGACGCCGGGCAGCCACCGCCTGCAGGTGGATCTGCGTGGACGCCTGCTGCTGGACACCCTCCTGCACCAGTCGGGGGCCCACCGCTTTTCGCTGCCCAGCCAGGCGGATTTCGTGGAGGTGACGGTGATTCCGGCGGAAGGCGAGATCGTGATGGGCGATGCCTCCCTGGGGCGGGGGCGGGTGTTGCTGCACCGGGCGGAGCTGCCTGTCGAGTTGCGCTTTCCTCCCTTGCCCGGCCTTTTGCCGCCTCCGGCGCGCACGGTGGCGCGCAACAGTCCTGCCCGGGTGGAGTGCCGGCACGGCGCCGCCCTGGAGCTGAGCTGGGCGCCCGGCGGTGGCAATGGCCTGCGCGTGCTGGACCTGGGCTACGAACTGGAAGGCCGCTACAAAGAGGACGCGGCCCACGGACCACGCCGGGATGGCCGGTCCCTGCTTCTGGGACGCGCCTTTCACGACCGTCGTCCCGGTGGGGCCCAGGCCCTGCGCCTGGCTTTTGATGTACCGGAGGCCGTCAACCGCCAGTGGGAAGCCCGCCTGGAGATTGACGCGGTGGATTCCGGCAGACGCCATCCCTTGACGCTCACCCGGGGCGCCACCTTGAGCGTGTGGTTGAACAGCACGGCTCTGGTGAAGGACATGCCGCTGTCCATGGGAGAGGCGCCCCGCTCCTGGCCCGTGTCCAATCTGCTGCGCCCGGGACAGAATGAGCTGCGCATCCAGAGCAGCGAGGCCTCGCGCAGCTCCACGGCCTTGCGTGAAGTGAAGGTGAGGGTGGGACCATGACGCTGGTGCGCATGTGGAACATGGCGGGGGGCGGCATTCCGGTGGGCGTGTGGCCCCTCTTGCTGGCTCTGGTGGGTTGGCCCATCCTTCTCTACAAGGTGATTCGTCCCATTGGCGTGTTTCGGGACCGTTCGCCCCTGCCCTGGTTGAGCGGCGGATGGGTGCTGGCCCTGGTGCTGCACCTGGTGCTGCGCTCGCGCATGACGCAGCCCCAGCCCGCGGCCCTCATGTTCTGGCCTTCCGATGAGAGCAAGGCGCCCGGCGTGGCGGCGGCTTTTGCCCGACTGGAGGAGGCCCTTCGTCCGGCGGCGGCTCGTCAGGAACTGCGCTGGCAGGGAGATGTGACGCCCCTCCTCATCACCCAGCACCTGCTGGAATCCGGACGCATGGTGCCTTCCACGGCGGAGGAGGCCTTTCCCCTCATGGAGGCCTTGGAACTGCGCCTGATGCTCTCCCATGTGGCCGCACCAGGCGGTGGGCGCGTGGTGTTGTGGCGCAAGGAGTGGGGCCAGTGCACACGGGAGGACGAGGAGATCGTTGCATCTCCGGGCGGCGCCCAGGAGCTGGAGCAGGCCCTGCGCGCCCTGCTGAAGCGCCAGGTGGATGGAGTGTCACTGGAGCTGGCGGCTTGGCGGCCGGAACAGCAGGCCCTCTATGGACCGGTGGCGGACTCCGCCGCTTTGTGGCTTGCCCTGCCCCAGGGGGACTTGCCTCCCCACGCCTTTCTGCGCCGCACCAGCCTGCTCCTCAATCTGGAAGGCGCGAGGCCGGAGCTGGCGCCGCAGGTGGAGAAGGCTGTCGCACTGGCCGAGCAGATTCCCGCCCTGGGCGCGGAGCCCTGGGTGCTGGCGGGGGATTGGTTCGCCCGTGCCGGCCAGTGGGAGGAGGCGCGCCAGGCTGTGGCCAACGCCTTGAGCCGTGAGGCGGCACACCCCCTCATTTACTGGCAATTGGGCCACATGGCGCCCTCCCGCTTGAAAGAGTTCGGCTTTGCCCGACGCGCCGACGCCCTCGCCCAGTGCGTGGCCCGCCAGCCGGCCTTTCTGCCCGCCGTGCGCGAACTGGCACGGGAGCGCAGTCTGGCGCGGCAATCGGGCCAGGCGGTACCGGCGGTGGAGCGGGCCCTGGTGTGCTATCCCCAGGATGCGGAGCTGTGGCTGCTGCGCGGCAACCTTGCCTGGGAGACCATGGATCACGCCACGGCGCAGGAGTCCTGGCAGCGCAGCGCTCGTCTGCGGCCGGGGGACAGCCGTCCCTGGATGAACCTGGGCCAACAGCAGCTTGGCCTGCGCCAGTTCGCCAAGGCCATCCCGCTCCTGGAGAAGGCGGTGGCCCTGGGCAGCCCGCCCTTGATGCTGCACCTGCTGGGATTGGCCCATCTGGAGCTGGGCCACGCCAAGGAGGCCCGCGTCTATCTGGAAAGGCGTCTGGAACTGGGAGGAAGCGTGACGGAGCTGGCCTCCACCCAGCGCCTGCTGGCCCGGGTGGCAGACGGAGGCAACCCGTGATGGACCTTTCCATCGCGGCTTTCCTGGCACGCCTGCACGATGTTTCCCGGCCACCACTGGTGATGGGCGTGCTCAATCTGACGCCCGACTCCTTCAGTGACGGTGGCCGCTTCGTGCATGCGGCAGAACACACGCGGGTGGACGCTGCTCTGGTGGAGGCGCGCCGCATGGTGGCGGAGGGCGCGGAGCTGCTGGACCTCGGCGGGGAATCCACCCGTCCCGGCGCCGTCCCCGTGGACGAGGGCGAAGAGCTGCGGCGGGTGCTTCCCGTGCTGGAAGCCCTGGCGGCGGAGGGGACGGTCCATCTCAGCGTGGACACCCAGCGCGCCTCCCTGGCCCGGCGCGCGGCGGATGTGGGCGCCGTGCTGGTGAACGATGTGGGAGCGGGTGGCCGGGATCCTCTCCTGTGGCCTCTGGTGGCGGAACGAGGTCTGCCCTATGTGCTCATGCACATGCAGGGCACGCCGCGGCGCATGCAGGAAGATCCCTGCTACGAGGATGTGGCGCAGGAGGTTGGCCACTTCCTGGCAGATGGCACGCGGCGTCTGATGGCGCTGGGCTTGCCCAAGGCGCGCATCGTGCTCGATCCCGGCATCGGTTTCGGCAAGACACTGGCCCACAACCGGGCCCTGCTGCGGGCCCTGGCGCCGGTGGAGGGCCAGGCATACCTGTTGGGGGCCTCGCGCAAACGCTTCATCGCGGGGGTGGAGGAGGAGCAGGGCCTAAGGCCCTCAGCCCCGACAGGGCGCCTGGGTGGCAGCGTGGCCGCCGCCTTGTGGGGGGCCCGTTGCGGGGCGCGCATCCTGCGCGTGCACGATGTGGCCGAAACCGTCCAGGCCCTGCGCCTGTGGCGCTGGCTGGAGGGCTGAGGCGTGGAATTGCGGCCGCTGCAGCCGGAGGACACCCCAGCCATGGCGGAGCTGGAGGCCCTGTGCTTCCCCCAGGATCCATGGCCCGAGGCTCTGTTGGCATCGGCCCTGCTGGGCGGAGGCGTGCTGGCACTGGGCCTGTGGCGCGCACACGAACTGCTGGCCGTGGCCCTGGGTCGCGTGGTGGCCGACGAGGCGGAACTGCACAGCATTGCGGTGCGGCCGCCGTGCCGGCGCGGCGGATTGGGCGCCCGCATGTTGCAGGCCTTTATTGTGGCTGCCCGGGAGCAGGGAGCCCGCCAGGTGTGGCTGGAGGTGCGTCAGTCCAACCACGCTGCCATTCAGCTGTATCTGCGCCACGCCTTCCATCCCATGGGCCGTCGGCCGCGCTACTACGACGACGGCGAGGACGCCCTCATCCTGCGTCTGGACCTTCAGGAAAGCAGCTCGTGACGGGTGCGCGGCCCTGGCGCGGACGGCGAAGAGGGCTTGTCATCCCACCCGCGGGGCCCTGTCGGGGAGGGATGCCTTGGCCCCCGGGCTTCCTTACCTTCAACCCAAACGAAATGACGGGCCCGCCCCAGGCGGGCCCTGCCATGAGCAGGAGGCAGGACCAGGCATGAGTTGGTTCAAACGCAGTCCCGAGCCCCCCCGCAAGGCCGTGGCCAGCACGGTGCCCGATGGGCTGTGGATCAAGTGCGCCCAGTGCGGCCAGATTCTCTACCGCAAAGAGGTGGAGAAGAACCTGGAGGTCTGTCCCCAGTGCCGGCACCACATGCGCATCAACAGCCGTCGCTACCGGGACATTCTCTTTGACACCGGCACCTTCGAGGAATTCGGCCAGCAGCTGAAGTCGAAGGACTTCCTCTCCTTCGTGGACACGGAGTCCTACGCCAAGCGCCTGGCCGGCGCCACCAAGAAGACCGGATTGAACGATGCCGTGCTCACGGGCACGGGGCGGCTCTACGGCCTGCCTCTTACGGCGGCGCTGATGGATTTCAGCCACTTCGGCGGCAGCGTGGGCAGCGTGGTGGGCGAAAAGATCGCCATGGCCATCCGCCGCAGCCTGGAGCTGAGGACGCCCCTGCTCATTCTGTCGGCATCCGGCGGCATGCGCATGCAGGAAGGAACCTTGAGCCTGATGCAGATGGCCAAGACCTCGGCCCTGCTCACTTGTCTTGCCGACGCCGGCCTTCCTTTCATCAGCCTGCTTACGGACCCCACCACCGGCGGAACCACCGCCTCCTTCAGCATGCTCGGAGATGTGATCCTTGCCGAGCCCGGTGCCCTCATCGGTTTTGCCGGGCCCCGCGTCATCAAGCAGACCATCGGCGAGGACCTGCCCGAAGGCTTCCAGCGCGCCGAGTTCCTGCTGGAGCACGGCTTTGTGGACCAGGTGGTGCCCCGCTCGGAACTGAAGACACGCATCCATCAGTTGCTGTGCCACCTGCAGAACCTCGCGCCGGAGCGCCCGCTGGTGGAGGAGGATTCCGACGACAGCGAGGAGACGGGCGCCGCGTGAAGATCCTCTTGAGCAACGACGACGGATACCGTGCCGAAGGCCTGCGCGCACTGCAGCGGGTCCTGGCTTCCCACCACGAGCTGGTGATCAGTGCCCCGGCCGGAGAGTGCAGCGCCACGGGCCACGGCCTGACCCTGCGCGATCCCTTGCGCGTGCACCATCACCGGGAGAACGGCACGGTGTTCCACGGCGTGACGGGCCTTCCCGCCGACGCGGCCAAGTTCGGCCTGGCTGTCCTGTGCGAAGGCGTCCCTCCCGATCTGGTCATCTCCGGCATCAACCACGGCGCCAACACGGGGCAGAACCTCTTCTATTCGGGCACGGTGGCGGCAGCCTGCGAGGGCACCTTCGCCGGCATTCCCGCCATGTCCGTCAGCCTGGCTCTGCCCCCGGGCCCCTTCGCCGCCGGTGCCTTCGACGACGCGGCCCGCGTGGTGGCTCAACTGGTGGCCAGGTTCCAGGACCATCCGCTGGACGCGGAAGTCCTGCTCAATGTGAACATCCCCAATCTCCCCCTGGCCCACATGCGGGGGGTGAAGCTTTCGCGCATGGGCTACGCCCGTTTCCACGAGGTCTTCCAGCACCGTCACGATCCAGGAGGCCGCGCCTACTGGTGGATGGACGGCTCGAAGAATGGCGACGACACGGACCCCGAGCACGACGACTGCCAGGTGCACGGCGGCTGGGTGAGCCTGACTCCCCTGAAGCTGGACTTGAGCCACCCGCATGGGGACCGGGTACTGGAGAAGTGGAAACTGCAGGAGCTCAAGGTGGAGGAGGCATGAGCGAGAAGCGCCAGATCATCGTGCTGGATTTTGGCTCCCAATACACCCAGCTCATCGCACGCAAAATCCGCGAGCTGCATGTGGATTCGGCCATCCTGCCCTGCACGGCCACCGTGGCGGAGGTGCTGGCCTGCCAGCCCCGGGGCATCATCCTTTCGGGTGGACCCAACTCCGTCTACGACGAGGGCGCGCCAGGCCTGAACCTGGATTTGCGCACGCTGGGCATTCCCGTGCTGGGCATCTGCTACGGCCTGCAGGTGGCGGGCCAGGCCCTGGGTGGCGAGGTGAAGGCCTCTGACCGCCGGGAGTATGGCCTGGCCACCCTGGTCATCGACGCGGAGGATCCGCTTTTGGCCGGCCTTCCCGCCGAGAGTCCCGTGTGGATGAGCCACGGCGACAGCATGGCCCGCCCGCCCGCCGGGGCCAGGGTGCTGGCTTCCACCTCCAACACGGCCTGCGCCGTGCTCAGCGTGCCCGAAGCCAATTTTTGGGGCGTGCAGTTCCACCCCGAGGTGCACCACAGCCTGCACGGCCGGGAGATGCTGCAGAACTTCGTCTTCACCATTTGCGCCTGCGAGGCCAGTTGGACGGCCGGGCGCTTCATCGAGCGCCAGGTGGAGCTCATCCGCAGCACCGTTGGTGGCGAAAGCCGCGTCATCTGCGGCATCAGCGGCGGCGTGGACAGCACGGTGACGGCGGCGCTCATCCACCAGGCCATCGGTCCGCGCCTGACCTGCATCTTCGTCAACAATGGCCTTTTGCGCGATGGCGAGTACGAGGCCGTGCAGCACATGCTGCGCGACAACCTGCACCTGAACCTCATCGCCGTGGACGCCTCGGAACTCTTCCTCTCCCGCCTGGCGGGAGTGACCGAGCCCGAGCGCAAGCGCAAGATCATCGGCCACACCTTCATCGAAGTCTTCGAGGAGGAGGCCAAGGGACTGCCCGGCGTGGAGTTCCTGGCCCAGGGGACCCTCTACCCCGATGTCATCGAGAGCGTCATGCACCGGGGCCCCAGCCAGACCATCAAGACCCACCACAATGTGGGCGGCCTGCCCGAGCGCCTGAACTTCCGCCTGCTGGAGCCCCTGCGCGAGCTCTTCAAGGACGAGGTGCGCGCCGTGGGCGCCGAACTTGGCCTGCCGCACCTCATGTTGTGGCGCCACCCCTTCCCGGGGCCTGGCCTGGCCATCCGCGTGCTGGGCGAAGTGACCCCCGAGCGCGTGCGCACACTGCAGAAGGCCGACCGCATCCTCACCGACGAGCTGCGCGCCAGCGGCTGGTACGACCGCACCTGGCAGGCACTGGCCGTGTTGCTTCCCGTGAGCACGGTGGGCGTGATGGGCGACAAGCGCACCTATGAGAATGTTCTCGCCCTGCGCGTGGTGGATTCCACCGACGCCATGACGGCGGATTTCAGCCGCCTGCCCTGGGACCTGCTGGGCAAGGTCTCCAACCGCATCATCAACGAGGTGAGCGGCATCAACCGCGTGGTTTACGACGTCTCGTCCAAGCCACCCGCCACCATCGAATGGGAATAGGAGCCGATCCATGTGCGGAATCGTCGGATACATCGGGCCCAAGCCCGCCGTGCCCTTCCTGCTGGAGGGCCTGAAGCGCCTGGAGTACCGTGGCTATGACTCGGCGGGCGTGGCCCTGCTGGGTGAGCACGGACTTCAGGTGATGAAGGCCCTGGGCAAGGTGAGCCAGCTCAGCCAAAAAGTGAGCCGTGGCCGCACGGAGCACCTGGGATTTGGCCACACGCGCTGGGCCACCCACGGCGAACCGAGCGAGGCCAACGCCCATCCGCACACCAGCGTGGATGGCAAGATCGCCCTGGTGCACAACGGCATCATCGAGAACTACGCCCCCCTGCGCGAGGAGCTGCGCCAGGAAGGCGTGGTTTTCAAGAGCGAGACGGACACGGAAGTGCTGGTGCACCTCATCGCCCGCCACTACCACGGCGATCTGGCCGAGGCCGTGCGCATCACCCTGGGCCTGGTGGACGGCGCCTACGGCATCTGCGTGGTGCACCAGGACGAACCCGACCGCCTGGTGGTGGCCAAGATGGGTTCCCCCCTGCTCATCGGCCTGGGCGAGGACGAGAGTTTCGTGGCCAGCGATCGTCAGGCTCTGGTGGGTCACTCGGAGCGCGTCATCGTGCTCGAGGACGGCGAGATGGCCGTCATCCGCGCCAGCGACATCTCCGTTTTCACCATCGACATGCGTCCGGTGGAGCGCGAGGCGGTGGAGCTGCAGGAGGAGTTGGAGCGCATCGACAAGGGCGACTTCGCGCACTTCATGCTGAAGGAGATCTTCGAGCAGCCGCGCACCATCAGCGACGCTTTCGCTGGTCGCCTGCTGCCCGAGGAGGGCGGCGTGCGCCTGGGTGGCATCGCCACGGTGCTGGACCGCCTGAAGGCCTGCAAGCGTCTCATCCTCACCGCTTGCGGCACCAGCTGGCACGCGGCCCTGGTGGGCGAGTACATCCTCGAGGACATGCTGCGCATCCCCGTGGAGGTGGAGTACGCCAGCGAGTTCCGCTACCGCAACCCGGTCATTGACGAAGAGTGCTGCGTCATCGCCATCAGCCAGTCGGGGGAGACCGCCGACACCCTGGCCGCCATGAAGGAGGCCAAGCGGAAGGGCGCCCTGGTGCTGGGCATCTGCAACCGGGTGGGCTCGGCCATCGCCCGGGAGAGCGACGCCGGCGTTTACCTGCACGCCGGGCCGGAGATCGGCGTGGCCTCAACCAAGGCTTTCACCAGCCAGCTGGTGGTGCTCATCCTGCTGGCCGTGCACATGGGCCGACTGCGGCACATGGGCTACAACCACGGTCGCCAGGTGGTGGAGGACCTGAAAGCCCTGCCCGATCGCGTGGGGGAAATCCTGGCCACGGCTCCCGAGATTCAGCGCATTGCCCTGAAGCTTGCCTCCCACAACAACGCCCTCTACCTGGGTCGGGGCGTCTTCTTCCCGGTGGCCCTGGAAGGAGCACTGAAGCTGAAGGAGATCAGCTACATCCACGCTGAGGGCTACCCCGCCGCCGAGATGAAGCACGGCCCAATCGCCCTCATCGACGAGCACATGCCCGTCATCGTGGTGGCTCCCCACGACGACAACTATGAAAAAGTGGTGTCCAACATCCAGGAAGTGCGGGCACGCCGGGGCAAGGTGGTGGTCGTCGCCACCAAGGCCGACACCAAATTGCAGGAGCTGGCGGACGAGATCATCCTCATCCCGGACGCCACTCAGGTCACCTTGCCCATCCTGGCGGCCATTCCCCTGCAGCTGCTTTCCTACTACATCGCCGTGGAGCGTGGGTGTGATGTGGACCAGCCGCGCAACCTGGCCAAGTCCGTCACGGTGGAGTAAGGGTGATGCGCGTGTTGCGCCAGGTGATTGTGTACCTCGCTCTCTGCCTGCCCGCCGTGGCCGGGGATCTTGAGGACGCTCTGACCCTGGCCACCCACGGCGCCGGCCTGGCGGACAGCAGCCAGGCTGCGGCCCTGCGCCTGCTGGTGGACGCCGGTCGCGCCCGGGTCGACGGTGAGGCCTCCACCTGGGCCTTCCTGGATGTGTGGCTGGCGACGGAATGGGAGTTGGCCACGGATGTGCCCGCCCGTCGTGCCGCCTTCGCGCGGGATTGGCCCCACAGCCGGTATCAGGACCGTGCGGACTACCTGCTGGCCCGCTGGCACCTGCGCCAGGGCGCACCAGGTGAGGCACTGCCCCTGCTGCTGGATGTGCAGTGGAGGGCGGAGGACGCCACCCTGCGGGGACAGGCGCGGGCCTTGATGGTGGAACACTGCCCCGCGGAAGCGGGAAAAGTCCTGGCCGACACGGCACAGGTGGCCCACGCTGGCCGTGCCCAGGTGCTGGGCGCGCTGCGCGCCGCGGCAAGGCTTGGTCGCCGCCTGGATGTGGTGGCCCCGTTGAGCGGGGAAAAGAGCGCCCAGGGCCGGGAACTGTTGGCGGGTGTGGAGGCGGCGCTGGCCCACCGCAAGGCGCGGGGCGAGCCGTGGACGCTGTCCTCGCGGGACAGCCAGGGCGATCCTTTCCTGGCGCGGGATCTTGTGCGCAAGGCCCGTGACGAAGGGGCGGACGCGGTGGTGATCTCCTGGGAGCAGGAGAGCCTCTCCGCCATGGGAGGCCTGGAGCTGGGCATTCCCGTGCTGGTGCCCGGACACGGTGGTCCGCCTTTGCACGAGTTCTCCCCGGACCTGCTGCAGCTGGATCTTGATCCCGGCGCCCAGGGTGCGATGATGGCCACTTTCGCCCGGGACAGTCTGCGCGCCGGCAGCGTGGGCCTGCTTGCGCCTGCCACCCAGCCCTCCCGGCGCCTGATGCGCGCCGTGCTTGCGGAGTTGGGGCGCGCTGGTGTGGTGGAGAGCGGCCAGGAGCAGTGGTACTTCCCCGGCGCCCGTGATCTGAGCGCCCAGGCGGAGAACCTGGCCCTGCTCAGCAGTGCGTTCCAGGGCCCCGGCGTGTGGCTCCTGCTGGGTCAGGAGGGCGAGGCCGAGGCCCTGCGGCGCGTGCTGGAACAGGTGCCTCCCGGCGTGATGGTTGTGGGCGATGGCGCTCTCTTGTCGATTTTGGGCAACAAGGCTCCGGCGCAACTGGCGGGACGCCTCTTCATTGTCAGCGCCTGGCTGCCGCCGGTGTGGGCAAGGGCGGCGGGACTGACCCCATCGCTGGACGGCGCCTTGCCTCCCGGGGACGCGCCCTCCATGTTGCAGATCCGGGCTTTTGAGAGCACGCGCCTGCTCCTGGCTGCGGCGGAGGAGGGCGCGAAGAAGGGTCTTGGCACCCTGGCGGCTCTGCAGCACCTGGCATTGCCAAGCATCTTCGGGCCATCGTTGGCCGTGAGCCATGGACGGGCGGCGGGAGCCTGGCTGCTGGCTTGGAACGGCCACGAGTTCACATTGTTGGGCGGCCGTCTGGCTGCGGAAAGGTAGACGAGATGTTGGACGCCATCCTCTTGGGCATCCTTCAGGGCTTGACCGAGTTCCTGCCCATCTCCAGCTCGGGGCACCTGGTACTGGGGCAGGCTTTGCTGGGCAGTCCCGGGCACGGAGACCAGGGCATCCTCTTCGAGGTGCTGCTGCACTTGGGCACCCTGCTGGCCGTGCTCATCGCCTATCGCCACGATGTGCGGGACCTGGCCCTGGCCCTGTTTCCCGCGGCCTGGTCGGGCATGGATCCCCTGCGCCGCCGCCGCAATCTGCGCCTTCTGCTCTTCCTGGTGGTTGCCAGCATCCCGGCGGGGCTCGTCGGATTCACGCTGAAGGACACCCTCGAGGGCTTCTTCCAAAATCCTGAGACGGTGGCCTTTCTGCTGCTGGGAACGGCGCTCATCCTCGCGGTGGGCGATCGTCTCAAACAGGGGCAACGCACGGCGGAGGACGCGGGCCCGGGGCGCTCATTGTCCATTGGCGTGGCCCAGGCTTTCGCCATCCTCCCGGGCATCAGCCGGAGTGGCAGCACCCTGGTGGCGGGCATCGCCATGGGGTTGCGGCCGGTGGAGGCGGCGCGCTTCTCCTTTCTCATCAGCATTCCCGCCGTTTCGGGGGCGGCCCTGCTGGAGGCCAAGGATCTCTTCACCGGCGTCGCCAGCATCACGATGCCCTCATCCTGGCTGGTGGCGGGTTTCCTCAGTTCAACGGTGGTGGGCTACATCTCCCTGCAGTGGCTGCTCATCGCCGTGCGTCGGCGCAGCCTCAGCTGGTTTTCGGCTTACTGCGCCGTGGCGGGCCTGGGCTTCCTGCTCTACCGGGCACTGGCGTGAGAGCGCGTCTGGGCATCACCCTGGAGCCCAGCTCCGACGAGAACCGTCAGCGGCCCTGGCGTACGGGTCACCGTTTCGACCACTTGCTGTCCACCTACACCAGCCTCATGCGTCGCCATGGCGCCCTGCCCCTGCTCATCCCGGTGGGCGGCGATGCGGAGGAGCCTGGCCAGTGGGTGCACCTGGTGGACGGCTTGCTGCTCTCCGGTGGAGCGGATCTGGACCCCGCGCTGTGGGGCGAGGCGGAGTTGGAACCCGGCGGCCATGTGCTGCCCCTGGGCGAGGACGAGAGAGCGCGCAGTCGATGGGAGGATGCCCTGGTGCGTCAGGCGCTGGCGGTGGACCTGCCCGTCTTCGGCATCTGCCGTGGCCTGCAGCAGCTCAATGTCAGCTTGGGCGGGAGCCTGTGGCAGGATCTTGAGCGCCAAACCGGCCGCGCCGGCCATCCCGCCGAGGATCCTTTCGCTCTGGTGCACGGCCTGCAGGTGGTGGGGAACAGCCCCTTCAGCAGCCTCATAGCGGAGAGCCGCGTGACCAGCAGCCATCACCAGGGCTTGCGCCGCCTTGGCAAGGGGCTGGAAGTGCTGGCCACGGCCCAAGGCGAACCGGAAGTGGTGGAAGCCGCACGCCACACGGAGCACGCCTTTGTGATGGGCGTGCAATGGCATCCGGAGCGCATGGCGGAAGCGCCCCTCACCCAGGCCCTCTTTCAGGCCTTCATGGCGGCGGTTGCGAAGGGTTCCCGCCCATGAGCCGCAGCGCCGCGCCAGGGCACGCCAAGGCGGGCGTGTGGAAGCGTCTGCCCTCTGTGGAGGAGATCCAGGGCGGCGCCCTGCCTCCAATCGTGCTCTTCACCGGCGCGGGCAAGCCCGAACAGCTGGAAGAGTTCCTGATGGAGGAAGCCTTCCAGCTCTTCTGGAAGCATGTGACGGACGAGGCCACGGCGGACTTCAACCGCGACATCTTCTTTGCCGACGAAGTGCGCTCCGAGGAACTCTTCGCCCAGGCAGCTTCCTTTCCCATGATGGCCGAGCGCAGACTGGTGGTGGTGCGGCGCTGCGAGAAAGCCTCGACGGCCCTGTTGGGCGACCTGCTCAGCTACCTTGACCGTCCCTCGCCCAGCACCTGTCTCCTGCTGGTGGGCAGCCCGCTGGACAAGCGGCGCAAAGTGTGGACGCGCGTGCTGAAGGAAGCGGCGGTCTTCGAGTTTCCTCCCTTGACTTCCGCCCAGTTGGCCAAATACCTGGACGCCTGCTTCCAGGCCGAGGGCCGCACCTTGCCGCCGCAGATGGCGGCCCTGCTGGGTGAGCAGCTGGCGGTGGCGCCCTTGCGCATGGCCCGCCACGAGGTGGACAAACTGTGCCTGCTGGTGGGAGAAGGGGGCACGGTGGACGAGGAGGCCGTGTCCACGGCGCTGGGCATGGAACCGCAGGCCAACTCCTTCGACCTGCTCAACGCCGTGCAGGAGCGCAACCTGCCACGGGCCATCGCCATTCTGCAAAGCCTCCTGCGCGTGCCGGACAACGCCTACATGCTGTGCGGCCTGCTCGGCAAGGGCTTGGGTCGCCTGTGGTTCATTGGCCAGCTTAGCGCACGGGGGGTGCAAACGGCGGACATTGCCAAGCGCATGGCTTTCAGCAATGACTACATGGTCAAGCGCAGCCTGCCCCTGCTCCGCCACTGGCCCCTGGAGCGCGTGGAAGAGGCCCTGCGCCTCATCCTGGAGGCGGACATGGCCCTGAAGGGCGACAGCCCCCTGCCGCCGGCCCAGATCCACTTTCAACTGGTGGTGCGTCTATGTCGCCTGAACTGAGCCGCCTGACGGACGAAGAGGTGATGGCCCGTTTCCAGGCCGAGGAACAGGCGGCCTTCGACGAGCTGGTGCGTCGCTACAAGGACCGCCTCTTTCTCTTCATCCTGCAAATGGTGAAAGACCGAGCCCTGGCCCAGGACATGCTGCAGGAGACCTTCATCCGCCTGTGGCGGCACAAGCAGAAGTACCGCAACATCGCGCGCTTTTCCACCTGGGTCTTCACCATCGCCGGCAACCTGGTGCGTTCGGAGATGCGCCGTCAGTCCCGGGAGCAGCGGGTGGACCTGGAACCCCGCACCCCTGACGACCGCCCCATGGAGCTGGCGGACCAGGGTCCGGCGGTGGACTCCCTCGTGCACCGCAACATGCAGGTGGAACAGGTGCGCGCCGCCATCGACCGTCTGCCCGATGAGTTTCGCGAAGTGATTCTTTTGCGGGAGATCGAGGAACTTTCCTACGAGGAGATCGTTGAAATGCTCCATGTTCCCCTGGGAACAGTGAAGAGCCGTATCAACCGGGCCCGGGCCCGCCTGGCCCTGCTGCTGCAGAAACAAATCAAGGACCATCGCCCATGATGGATTGTGAGCACCTTGAGTCCGAGTTGTGGGCCTGGCAGGAAAATCCGCCCGCCCATCCTTCCCACGAAGCCATGCAGGCACATCTGGCGCAATGTGCCCCCTGCCGTGCCTCTTTGGAGCGCCTGCGGGAGCTGAAAAGCGCTCTGCGCGGCCTTCACGACACACCCGATGCGGGCTTCGAGGCCCGGCTCGCCCAGGCTATCCAGCAGTCGGAGCCCTCGGCCTACCCTGCCGACCCCTTCCTGGAGGAGGACGCCTCCGCCACGCCGGAGGCGGTCGTGGTGGATCGCCGCGCCCGCCACTTCTGGATGCGTCCCGTTGCCCTGGTGGCGGCGGGTGCCGTGGCGGCGGTGCTCATTGGGCTGGTGGGCCGGTGGACCGCGCCCGGCACGCTGCCGGTGGCCCAGCGGAGTGCACCCGCGCTCGAGGCGGAGGCGTCGCTTTCGCCGCCATCTCCTGCGGGTCAAGCGGCGGAAGATCAGCGCGAAGGCATTCTGGCCGAGCGCAAGTGGGAGGAGGACAGCACCCGGGCCCAGGCCACGCGTCCGGATGCTCCCGAGCGCCTCACGCCCGTGACCACCACGCCTTGAGGAGCCCTGCGGCTTCCTTACCTTCAGGCACCGTGCGAGGCGCGCGGTGCTTGCCGGTGCATGGAGGCACCGCCAGCATAGGGTAGCGGCGACTCTCCCAATTGCAGGACGCCATGAAAGGCATTCTTCTCGCCGGCGGCACGGGCTCCCGGCTGCATCCCCTCACCAAGGTCACCAACAAGCACCTCCTGCCCGTGGGCCGCGAGCCCATGATCCACCACCCCTTGAAAAAACTGCTGGAAGCCGGCGTCCAGGACATTCTGGTGGTCACCGGCCTGGAACACATGGGGGATGTGGTGAACCTCCTGGGCAGCGGGCGTGCTTTCAATTGCCGCATCACCTATCGCGTGCAGGACGAGGCCGGCGGCATCGCGCAGGCCCTGGGTCTGGCGGAAGGCTTCGTGGGGCAGGAGCCCATGCTCGTGCTCCTGGGCGACAACATCTTCCAGGCCTCGTTGGCCCAGGCGGCACGCGCCTTTGTGCAGTCCGGGGCGGAGGCCCAGATCATGGTGAAGGAAGTGCCCGATCCCGGACGCTACGGTGTGGCGGAAGTGGTGGACGGGCAGGTGCTGGGCATCGAGGAGAAGCCCGCCCGGCCACGCAGCGCCTGGGCCGTCACCGGCCTCTATTTCTACACGGCAGGCGTGTTTGAGATCATCCGCACCTTGAAGCCCAGTGGGCGCGGGGAGCTGGAGATCACCGATGTGAACAACCATTACATCCAGCGCGGCACCCTGCGCAGCGAGGTGCTCGAGGGGTGGTGGACGGATGCCGGCACCTTCGAGTCGCTGGCCTTGGCCAATCAGCTCTTGTCGGGAGATACCAGATGAAGATCACCGTCATTGGAACGGGCTATGTGGGACTGGTGGTGGGCGTGTGCTTTGCCGAAGTGGGCAACGATGTGATCTGCGTGGATGTGGACCGGCGCAAGATCGACATGCTCAACCAGGGCGAGATTCCCATTTACGAACCGGGCTTGAAGGAGATGCTGGAGCGGGTGGTGAAACAGGGTCGCCTGAGCTTCACCACCGAAACCGCGCCTTCCGTCGCCCAAAGCCAGGTGGTGTTCATTGCCGTGGGCACCCCGCCGGACGAGGACGGCAGCGCCGATCTGCAGCATGTGCTGGCCGCAGCCAGGGATGTGGGCCGCGCCATGACGGGCTACACCATCGTGGTGGACAAATCCACCGTGCCTGTGGGCACCGCGGACAAGGTGCGCGAGGCCATCCGCGGCGTGACGGAGAAGGACTTCGATGTGGTGTCCAACCCGGAATTCCTCAAGGAAGGCGCCGCCATCAACGATTTCCTCAAGCCGGATCGCGTGGTGGTTGGGGCGGATTCGGAGCGCGCCCGGGAGATCATGCTTGAACTCTATGGCCCCTTCGTGCGCACGGGGCATCCCATCATCGCCATGGATGTGCGCTCCGCCGAGCTGACCAAGTACGCGGCCAACGCCATGCTGGCCACAAAGATCAGCTTCATGAACGAGATCGCCCGCATTTGCGACCGCGTGGGCGCCAATGTGGAGATGGTGCGCATGGGCATCGGCAGCGACACGCGCATCGGCCAGCAATTCCTCTTTCCCGGCGTGGGCTATGGCGGCAGCTGTTTCCCCAAGGATGTGAAGGCCATCATCCACACGGCGGGGGAGCACGGCTACGACTTCCGCATCCTCAAGGCGGTGGAGGAAGTGAACGCCGGGCAGAAGCGTCTGATGGTGGAGAAGGTGAAAGCCCACTTCGGTGAGGATCTGGCGGGCCGCACCTTCGCCCTGTGGGGCCTGGCCTTCAAGCCACGCACGGACGACATGCGCGAGGCGCCCGCCCTGGAGATCATCGCGGGTTTGAGCGCCGCTGGCGCGCACTTCCAGGTCTACGATCCCGAAGCCATGGAAGAGGCCCAGCGCCGCCTGGGGGACACCGTCACCTACAGCGCCGACAACTACGAGGCCCTGCGCGGGGCGGACGCCCTCATCGTGGCCACGGAATGGAGCGACTTCCGCGAACCGGACTTCGAGCGCATGAAGAGCCTGCTGAAGAGCCCGGTCATTTTCGACGGACGCAACATCTACCGGCCGGAGAAGCTGCGCAAGCTTGGCTTCACCTACAGCTCCATCGGCCGGCCTTAAGACCTCCCGTACGGTCGGCGGCACAGCGAGAATCTGACAGGGAGCCCGCTTCACGGCGGGCTCCCCACGCTAGCAGGGAAGGCCCCATGCGCACTCTGGTCACCGGCGGAGCCGGCTTCATCGGCAGCCACTTGTGCCGCCGCCTGCTGGCGGACGGCCACGATGTCATCTGCCTGGACAATTTGTTCACCGGCTCCCGGGAGAACATCCTGGAGCTGATGGACAACCACCGTTTCGAGTTCATCCGCCACGACATCACCGAGCCCCTATTGGTGGAAGTGGACTGGATCTTCAACCTGGCCTGTCCGGCCTCGCCCATCCACTACCAGGTCAACCCGGTGAAGACGGTCAAGACCAGCGTGATGGGAGCCATCAACATGCTGGGCCTGGCCAAGCGCGTGCGGGCGCGCATCCTGCACGCCTCCACCAGCGAGGTCTACGGGGATCCCTCCGTGCATCCGCAGCCGGAGTCCTACTGGGGCAATGTGAACCCCATCGGGCCGCGCAGCTGCTACGACGAGGGCAAGCGCGTGGCCGAGACCCTCATGTTCGACTACCACCGCCAGAACGGCGTGGATGTGCGCGTCATCCGCATCTTCAACACCTACGGTCCGCGCATGGCCCAGAACGATGGGCGCGTGGTGAGCAATTTCATCA
>Ga0172373_10002745_pt1 | contig 26559 bp, 22 predicted proteins | sample Lak10m_2_FD_114546 | JGI IMG/M metagenome (GOLD analysis project Ga0172373, IMG submission 114546) | Freshwater microbial communities from Kabuno Bay, South-Kivu, Congo - kab_092012_10m | ecosystem: Environmental > Aquatic > Freshwater > Lake | place: Democratic Republic of the Congo...
GACACAATTTTTTGTAATAATAGTTAAAACAAGATTAATCTCAAACGGCGAGGAAGGGATGTATATGATAGAAACTATTATTGCCGTAGTATCGGTTTTAGTTGGCGTTGGAGGAACTTTTGCCTACGAAAAACAACGTCAAGTTAGTATGAAATCTAAGGCCGATAAGGAACTTTCGCAGGCGCACAACAAAGCCAGTGAGATTATTCTAAAAGCCAAAGACGAGGCTTTGAGTCTTGAAAACGAGAGAAGAAAAGAATGGCAGAAAACCGAGAATCGGCTAGTTGAACGTGAGGCGGCGCTTGATAAAAAAATTGACGAACTAGATAAAAGATCAGAAAAGTTGCGCACCGAAGAGCGTAACGTCGAGGAGTTGAAAGACGAGATACGCGATATTCGGGCTAAGCAGCAAGAAAAACTTGAAAAGGTTTCAAAACTAACCAAAGATGAAGCCAAAGAAAAACTAATGCAAATGACCGAACGTGATATTAAGCAGGATCTGGTCAATCTAGTCGCTAAATTGCAAAATGATGCTACTGAAACGGCTGAGGATCAAGCTCAGACTATTCTTTTGACCGCTATGGAACGTATGTCGTCCGAAGTGGCGGCTGAAAGAACAGTTACAGCTATTAAGCTACCTGATGAAGAAATGAAAGGTCGGGTGATTGGTAAAGAAGGTAGGAATATCCAGGCTTTACAAAGAGCAACCGGTGTCGACATTTTAGTTGATGATACTCCGGGAATGATAGTTCTTAGCTCGTTTGATCCAGTTAGACGTCAAGTTGCAAGACTGAGTCTTGAGATGTTAATGAAAGATGGTCGTATTCATCCTGGCAGGATTGAGGAAATCGTTGCCAAGGCTGAGCAAGAAATTAATAAAGAAGTTAATCGAGCTGGTGAAGATGCGGCTAGGGAAGTAGGTGTTGTAGGTATTCCAAAGGAAATGTTGCGTCTAGTTGGTGAACTTAAGTTTCGTACAAGTTATGGTCAAAATGTTCTGTTTCACAGTATTGAAATGGCGCACATCGCCGGCTTGATAGCTGAGGAAATCGGTGCCGATGTTCGAATTTGTAAGATTGCCGCTTTACTACATGATGCTGGTAAGGCTGTAACACACAAGATGGAAGGCAAGCACCATCATATCTCGGGCGAATTGGCTCGCAAATATGGAGTGTCAGAAGATATCGTACACGCCATGGAGGCTCATCATGATGATATTGAGGCAACAACACCTGAAGCCTTGGTAGTTCGAGTTTGTGATGCTATATCGGCTGCAAGACCTGGTGCCAGAAATATTAGTGCTGAAAACTTTGCCGAAAGAATGCGCGATCTTGAAAACGTTGCACTTAGCTTTAATGGAATTGACAAAGCCTACGCTATTAGTGCTGGTCGTGAAGTTCGTGTAATTGTTACACCTCAAGCTGTCGATGACTTAAGTGCCATAAAGCTAGCACGCGACATCGCAACAAAAATTGAGAGCACTATGCAGTATCCTGGAACCATCAAGGTTAACGTTATTCGCGAAACCAGAGCAATAGAATACGCAAAATAATAATTTATAACACTTTATGACTTCTCAATAATAAGCATATGCATTATTATGGGTGGTAATGAGTAAGTCGGAAATCCGTAAGGATTATTTCAAAGACGAGTATGTAATTATTGCGCCAAATCGATCAAAGCGACCGCATAGGACTGGCGATATAGTTGAAACGGTTGGGATTTGTCATTTTTGTCCCGATAACTTTCATAGTGAGACTGTTACGTATTATGACAATGGCCGTACTGGCGAATGGGAAATTATATCAATAGTCAATAAGTTCGCGGCCCTGACAAAAGATAATAATAGCGCCTACGGTCAAGCCGAAGTTATTATCGAAACCCGTCGACATGGCATGGATATTAATGAGTTTTCAGTTGATCACATAGTTAGAGTTTTTAATGCCTATATTAATCGTTTTCTCGAGCTAAGAGCTATGCCTGGTATTAAACATGTCATTATCTTCAAGAACGAAGGTGGAAAAGCTGGCGCCTCGATTGCGCATACCCATTCGCAAATTATGGCCTTGCCGATACTACCACCCAAAATAGAAAATGAAGCCAGAGCCTATAATAAATATCGTTTGGAGCACAATAATTGTCCGTATTGTGATATTATAGCGCTTGAATCTGGAAGACCAAGGGTGATTTGGGAAGATGAAAATCTTTTTGTTCTGGCGCCTTACGCTAGTGATGCTCCTTATGGTGCTTGGTTGTTGCCAAAAAGACATGTTCGTCTAATTTCTGAACTAAATCATAGTGAAAAAGAATCGATAGCCATGGCACTCAAGATTGTGCTTGGTAAGTTGGATGAATTTGGCATTGCCTATAATTATTTTGTTGAGAACGCGGTTAATAATGAGGATTACCACACCCATATTAAAATTGCGCCACGACCAAATATCTGGGCAGGACTAGAGCTGGGAACAGGCGTAATTATCAATCCTATCGCCCCCGAATACGCGGCAGAAATCTATAAGGGTAAAATAAAAATAGAAGAAAATCCTAGGTTTTAGTTGGTATAAATTACAATCATTAATGGTTTGAATAATACTAAGAGACTACAGAGGAGATGTGGTTGTGCATATTATAAAGCAAAGAACTACACAAATTTGGTTAATTGACTCTTTAATTTTTGCCTTAGTTATTTTTGTGTCTTGTTTGTATTTCTGGTTTAATACGCCACAAGATGTTGTGTATGTGCTCAAAAATGGAATTGACGATCTTATACCAAGACTACCAATTTTTACGATTCCGTACCTACTATTTTTGCCCTGGTTTTGGCTAATTGTGGTCTATGCTTATCTATCAAAAAATCATTTTTATCAACTGTCCATAGCTATAATAATCGTTAATTTAATTGCTTTTGTTATTTATGCGTTTTATCAAACTCATATTATCAGGGAGCCAATCATAGAGAATGATATATTTTCTCAAATCTTAGCCTATATTTATGCCAATGATAAACCATATGCTGGTTGTCCGAGTTTGCATTCCGGTTTGTCGGCTATTGTTGCCACTTATTTTGTAATAACAAAAAACAAATGGATGTGGGCGTTTGTAGCGATGGCTCTACTGGTGGTTGTGTCAACTTTGTTTACCAAGCAACATTATTTTGTGGATGCGTTATCAGGAATGTCTTTGGGTATATTTGTAACCATGATAGTCTTCTGGTTTCAAAAACATTGTTTAATAAAAAATAATCCGGTATAAACCAGATTATTAATATGGTCGGGGTGACAGGATTCAAACCTGCGACCTCACGGTCCCAAACCGCGCGCGCTATCAACTGCGCCACACCCCGATGGTGTTACCTGTTGGATTATAGCTCAAATTATTGCTTTTTTCTAGAGTTTTGTAGATTATTTGCTTGTTTGTAGATTCATGTACAGTTAGAATTAAAGATATGAACATTTTAAGGTTATTTTTTGACAAAAAACAGCCTAGTTTTGCCAAAAAGGATTTCTTTTTATTACTTTCAGGCTCAGTTCTATTTCTTATAGCGACTTTATCTACTATTTCCTTGCCATCGATTTGGTTTGATGAAGCTTTTGGGGCTTACTTAATTCGTTTTGATTTTTTCGAAATTGCTAAATACACCGCGGCCGATGTCCATCCGCCACTTTACTATTGGTTATTAAAAATGTGGAGCTTGTTATTTGGTAATAGTGAACTAGCCCTAAGGTCTATGAGTGTAATGTTTGGTGCACTGTCAATTATTCTTGGTTATTTGTTAGTAAAAAAGCTCTTCAATCAAAAAGCGGCTATGCTGGGCGTAATGTTGATGTCGATTACGCCAATGTTTGTACGTTATAGCCAGGAAGCCAGGATGTATACTTTGGTTGTGGCGATAGCTTTAGCGGCAACGCTTGTTATGGTTTATGCACTTGAAACCAAAAAATCTAAACTTTGGATTTATTACGGAATACTGGTCGGACTAGGCATGTTAACGCACTATTTTGCAGCGCTTATTTGGATCACTCATTGGTTGTGGCGCTTAATTGTTGTACATTCTCAAAAACCAAAAAAGTTTTTGAAAACATATTTCTCAAAAGATTGGATTGTCGCACATATTGTCGCTATTATCTTATTTTTACCTTGGCTACCATTCTTTATAAGTCAGTTGTTTACGGTTCAGGCTTTTGGTTTCTGGATACCACCTGTTACGCCTGATACGATTGTGAACTTCTTTACGAATAACTTTTTTTATCAGGATGCTAACAATCTGGTTGGATGGCCAGCGCTAGCTTTTATTTTGATAATGATTATTCTAATTGGGCTAACGATTGTTATATATAAAGGTTTAGAAATAAAGCAACGTCTATCATACAGTTTGATAATATTATTAGCTTTAGCGCCAATAGCTATATTAGTCTTGCTTTCAATGCCACCACTAAGATCATCATTTATCGATAGGTACTTAATCACTTCTAGCTTGATGACGTCAATTTTATTAGCCGTATCGCTATCAATATATGGTGGTATGAAAAAGAAAAATGTTTCAAAACAATTATTTATGGGGTTATTAATAATCGCCGTCATGTTGTCCGGAGTTGTTAATGTTTGGATTCAGGGTAATTACAATAAGAATTCGCACGCTTCTAACAATACTCGCCAAATAGTTGACTTAGTTAAGGCTCGATCCGCTAATGAACCGATTGTTGCTGCTACGCCGTGGCTTTACTACGAAGTGGCATTTTATGATTCGGTTCAAAATCCAGTTAGCTTTATTGAACCAAACGAATATCTCTACGGCTCACTCGTCATGCTAGAAGAAAATGACGATCATAAGATAAAAAATTTAGACAAATTTATGGACGAAAATCCAGTTTTTTGGTATGTGGGTTATTCAAGTGAGGGGAAGTTAGATTCTCCGTCTTCAAGGCTGGAGCTAATCCAAGAATTATATTTTAATGATACATTTAATCAAAAACCAGCTTACATCGCAAAACAGTACAAGCTGAAAGAATAGATAATTTTTGTGTGCAACCAATTAGCATGTACTATCTTGGGCGTTTTTTCGCGTTTTGCCTTGCTTTATCGGCGATACTATCATCGATTGCTATTTTTTCGAAAGTGCCATAACGATTCAGTACGGCTTTTTCAATTAAAAAGTCGGCGATTTTGTAATTCTTTGGGAGTAGGGAGCCGTGAAGATATGTGCCGATGACATTTTTATAACGAGCACCTTCGCTGCCATCGTCGGTATTGTTGCCGGCTCCTAATATAACGCTACCTAATGGTTCAACCGGACTATTTAAGTAAGTTTGACCACTGTGATTTTCGTACCCGATTATATCTCCAAACTCTCTACTGTTGGTTATTATATTGCCAATTAGTCGTTCTGATTTGCCATAAGTCTCGATATCAAGTAAGCCGATTCCTTTAATAATCTCACCTGATGAAGTCTTAAAAAACTTTCCAAATAGTTGGTATAAACCGCAAATCATTAGCATTGGCACTCCGTTTTGAGCTAACTTTTTTAGTTTAGGACCAATTTTTATCAAATCATCTTGAATTTTACTTTGACCACTGTCTTGTCCACCACCACCAATTACTATATCGATTTCACTAGGGAAATTGTCGCCCGGGTTGTACTCGGTTATTAAGGGTGTAAAACCGTATTTTTCAAGACGTCGTTTAATAACTAATACATTACCCATGTCGCCGTAAATGTTCATGTCGCGAGCATAAAGATGAACGATGTTAATGACTTTTTTGTTCATTTTATTATCCTTTTGACGTTTGTAATCTTTGCCAAACTTTTTCTGATTGTTAGCATAGCGGTGTATGTACAGTAAATACGTTTTGGAACATGAATGTTGACGTTGAGAAAGTTATTCAAGGATTTTTTAAGGTTCGTATCAATAAAGTCAGTTTCGACATCGTCATATTGTAATCTCAAAGCCATGTCGTATGCCCTGGTGCCAGAAACTTGAGAAACCTTGATTGTTTTTAGACTTGAAAAATCAACATCCCACAACCATGACATGTCTCGTCCATCAGCGTAGTTGTCATTTATGGCAATCATAACGGCGTGCTCGTCGGTTTGAAAAGATTTTAAGCCTAACCTAAAGCCGGATGGGTTTTTAACCAATATCAATTCTAGTGGCTGACCATAAACATCCAAAGACTCACCTCTTCCAAAGGCTGGTTTAATTTTGGATAAGGTGCCTATGAGCTTATCGTAGTCAATCTTGTCTTTAAGAATGGCTCTGACGAGAGTTAGTGCGGCGGCACTATTAAAAACGTTATAAATACCATTGATTTTTAATTTGGTAGTGATTGATTTATTATCAAATTCATAAGTGGCGAGATTGTTGGAAAAGCTGGTTAAAACGACGTCGGCTTTTATCTTGCTTTTGGTCGTTGGTTTTGTGGAGTGAAACTCATCATCGTTAGGAAATAGTGACCGTAGTGATTGATTTAACCCAAAAAATCTTACCTCTTTTTTACTCAGATTGTCAGAAATTTTAGCTATTAGCGTATCTTCACGATTTAGGACAACAGTTTTAGTTGTAGAAAGAGCTATGTGTTGCAAAAGACTGGCTGTCTTATCAACTTCACCAAATCGATCGAGCTGATCACGCATGACGTTGAGTATTAAGCTATAACGAGGTGCAATTTTGTCAACAAAATGCACGGCGTGGGCTTCGTCTAGCTCTAGTACAGCAATATCGGCGTGAAGATTACCACGAATATCAATTTCGCCAAGCAAGGCTGCGGCGACGCCTCGAGTAAAATTACTGCCAGTTCTATTGGTAAATACCTTTAGGCCTTGGCTTTCGAGTAGTTCAACGACCATTTTTGTTGTTGTAGTTTTGCCGTTGGTGCCACTAATAACAACTACACCCATCGGCAGATGTGATAAAGTCTTGCTGATAAAATTAGGATCGATATGTTCGACCACAAGGCCGGGTAGAGCTGAGCCGCCACCGCGTAATCGAGCAACGGTTTTTACAGCCTTGCCGATTATCGTTACAAGTTGTTTAGACATATAGCCTATTATATAGTAAGCAGTTATAATAGTGTTATGTTTTTGGTGGGCATGATCTCGTGGTGGTATCAAAAAGGGCTAATTAATAGAGCTACTATGATTATTAGTCGGATCAGGTCAACACTTGATTTGTTTTCAGTTAATCTGTTATTGAATACTCTTTTTTCGCCTTATAAACAAATTGCTGCCGAACACATTGACGGTAGTTTGGAAGACAAAATGCGTTCATTTTTTGATCGATTAGTGTCCAGATTAATTGGAGCAGTTGTTAGATTATTCATGATTACTGCCGGACTAATAGTCGTTCTTTTGCAAACAATTTTTGGCGTAGTTGTTTTAGTTGGTTGGCTAATTTTGCCACTAGTACCATTGCTTGGGCTTGTGTTGTGGATTATAGATTGGATGCCGCGATGAATAATATAAAATATAACTATCATAGTTGGCGAAGCGAAAAAGCAAGAATTAGCGTTAGGTTTAACAAGCCGTTTGTGATTTTTTTGATTGGATTGATGTTAATACTACTCGCTTCTGGCTTATATTGTTTGACGATCGGTTTATCCGTATCTTGGTTTTTGATTGGGTTATCGTTTGTGCCAGCTATGGCGATCGAATGGTATAACGGCGAGTTGCATCATATGTTACCAACGCGTAATCCTTCATCAATCGATGATGTTTTGTCAGCCGATCTACTCGGCAGGTTGTCTAAAAAGCCTAATCCTCTTGAAATAGCTGAACTAGTTGGTTTAGTTTCTGGTGGGCATTTTATGGCAACAAGATTTGGGATCGGTAATGGTTTCTTGAAAGAGTTATCTTCAAATAATGTTGATGATATGGAAGAAGTCTGGCAGGAAGCATGGCAGATATATAAAGACACTGAAAGTCGCAATATGTCAGCTGCTGTTTTGATATTAGCCTTAATTAAAACCTCAAAAAACGGCGAGAAGTTATTAAGTCATCTACAACTTGATACCAGCGACCTCGTGAATGGTATAAAGTGGCATAATCATCTAAGATATTTAATTGATCAGTCGAGAATCAATCGAATTAATGGCGGTATTGCTAGGGATTGGTCTTTTGGTTGGACACCATTGCTTGACAAGTTCGGACAAAACATCAGCAAACGACTGAAAAAATATGATGCTACGCTAGATCATTTGGCGTCACATGAAGAAGTTGTTGAGCAAATATCCGAAATATTTAATAATGACAGCCGTCAAAACGTTGCCTTAGTTGGTCAAAGTGGTGTTGGCAAGACGCAAATTATTCACGCTTTTGCTAGCTATTTATTGAACGGATCAATCGCAAAAAGTAAGACACGATATAATCAAGTTTTTATTTTAGACGCCTCAACTTTGATTGCTACTGCACCTGGACGAGGGGAGATTGAGCAATTATTACCTAAAATTATCAATGAGGCTTACAAAGCAAAAAATATAATCCTTTGTCTTGATAACGCTGAGTTATTTTTTGAAGACGGTACTGGATCGGTTGATGTGTCAAACATTCTCCTGCCAATTGTCGAAGATGGTAGGATGCGTATTATTTTTACATTTGAGGAACAAAAATTTCTGCAAATAAGTCAAAAAGCACCTGTATTAACTAGTAATTTAAATCGCATTGCTGTCGCATCGTCTAGTCGTGATCAAACAATCGCTGTTATGCAAGACCAAGCCGTCACTCTTGAGTATCAAAATCATGTGACAATTATGTATCAAGCCCTAACTGAATGTTATAGGCTAGGCGAGAGATATATTTTTGATGTTGGTATGCCGGGAAAAGCCTTAAGATTACTAGAGGCGGCAACTCATTATAGCGATAACGGCCTAGTTTCGGCTAACTCCGTGAGACAGGCTATTGAGAAGACGATAGGTGTGAAGATTGGCGTGGCAAATAGTCAAGAAGAAAAAGATATGCTACTTAACCTCGAAGATTTGATTCATAAGCGTATGATAAATCAATCTCGGGCTGTGAAAGTGATTAGTGATGCGCTTCGGCGGGCAAGAACTGGGGTTAGAAATCAAAACCGTCCAATTGGTACCTTTTTGTTTTTGGGACCAACTGGTGTCGGTAAGACCGAATTATCAAAAGCATTGGCCGAAGTGTATTTTGGCGACATTAAAAATCTGATTCGACTTGATATGAATGAATACTCTGGAGATGATGATGGCAGGCGTTTGATAGCAGATGGCTCAAAAAATGCTAATAGTCTAACTGCGCGCGTTATGAAACGGCCGTTTAGTGTCGTACTTCTAGATGAGATTGAAAAAGCTAGCGATAATGTCTTGAATACGCTTTTGCAAATGTTAGACGAGGGTGTTTTAAGAGATGAGAACAATCGAGAAGTTAGCTTTAGAGATGCGATAATAATTGCTACCAGTAATGCCGGAGCTGACAGAATTAGAGAATATATAGATAGGGGATATGATCTTGAGCAATTTGAGGAGAAGTTGAACAGTGAATTGATAGAGAGTGGTCAGTTTAGGGTAGAATTCTTAAATCGTTTTGACGAGATAGTAATGTTTAGACCGCTTAATAAAAAAGAATTAATTATGGTTGTTGATTTGATATTATCGGGAATAAATAAAACTCTTGAGTTACAAAAAATAAGTGTTGAGTTAGACGAAAACGCCAAGCAGTACTTGGTTGATGTTGGTTATGATCCTAAACTTGGCGCTCGCCCAATGCGCCGTATTATTCAAAGAGCAGTTGAGAATCTGGTAGCCGAGCAGATGCTGAAAGATAGTGTTGTATCCGGTACTGTCATGCGCGTATCACTTAGTCAGGTTAAGAGAATGCTTGATGCTCACGACCATGCCGATAAATTGGCAAGTAGCAATCACTAGTTTTTGACGTAAACAGGATAGGTGCTAACTTTGTAGCAATACTCGCCAGCCGGATGGTTGTCTGTCATTAGATAATTACTATATCCATCAGCATCTTCATCTGTTCGGAGAGCCTCAAAGCCATCATATGGCTGTCTTTCTTGTTGATAAGAAACGCATAATTGATAGTATCTGATAGTATAGCTACTCAAAGTTTCATCGTTACTGTTTATAACCTTTGGCTCTTTACTATTGGCTACATATCTAACCAGACCGCGGTTAGCGATAGTTTTTGCTTTGCCACTTAGCTTAACGTCGGTCAAAACTTCTGGTAGTTTGTTTTTTGATGAAGCGTAAGAATCGATTGCTTGCTGAACTAACGCCAAGTTATCGTCAATCAAACGATCGTCTTTGGTTGAAATAACGCTACTAAGTGGACCAGTAATACCCAGGATCGTAGTTAAACCTACTACTACGGCCATGGTTGCGAGAAAGGTATTCTTAAACCATCCGATAATTTTTGGGTTTATGATGCGAATTGTAACTAATAGATATAAAGCGGTTACGATGAGGCTAGTGTAGATACTGACTAGTATTGTATCGATGTCCGAGCTACTAACTAGTAATTGCACGATTGACACGGCAATACTGATAAATGCGCCAATACTTATTAATGTAAAAATAACAGCGTGGACAATCATAATGATTGATGCGCCGCCAGTCTTTTTTACTGGTTCATGTTTTGAATACAAAATATCACAAATAATAGCGGCGGGTAGTAGTACCAAAACAGCCGCGATACCGTATGGCGCGAAACTGTCATCACTGTTAGAGACTAAAAAATGAGACAAAACATTTGAAGCGAGCAAGGCGGTTGCAAAAACCAGCCAGCCCCAGAATGCGTAGGTAACCCACTGCCAAGCAATAATACCCGGGCTGTTTTCCTTATGAGTGTTAGATTCGCCGGTTTTGTTCATTTTTACCTCGATTCTGCTTATTTTAATTAAATTATAGCAAAAAAGACGATTGATTATAATTGTGTCGGAACATATGACGCGTTAAGACTATACGATATATTTTGGTACCCCGGGTTAGAATCGAACTAACGACCTTAGGCTTAGAAGTCCTCTGCTCTATCCACTGAGCTACCGGGGCATATCTTGTATTATAGCAAATTTATATCTGTTTTGAAGCACATTATAAAAAAGAGTATAGTAGATATTATAGGAGATTATCATGAAATGCATACATAGGATTGGTTTTGCGATTGCGCTAATACTGACTATGCTTAGCTGGGTTGTTGCTGTGATGTATTGGGATAAGTTACCAAGTGTTATTCCTGTCCATTTTGGTTTTAATGGCAATCCTGATAGCTGGGCGGAGAAGTCATTATTTTATGTCTTAATGTTACCGGTAATTCAAACAATCATGCTTGCTGTGTTTGCTTTTATATATCAAAAACCACAGTACTCTAACATACCAACAACGATGTGGCTGACGGCATTAGACGATAAATCAAAAAAAGAGGCATATATATTAATTAGAAATATGAATGTTGGAGTGCTTGTTATTGTGTCGATTCTATTAACCTATATGACTTATGGCATGAACTATTCTGCTCTTAACACTGAGCTAGGTTTGAATCCTTATATCTTACTTACAGTTGTAGCAATTATGTTGGTATGGATTATCTATTGGGCGATTGTAATAAATAAATCGATTAAAGTAGCTATCAAACGTTTAAGAACAGACAATAAATAAATTGGAGGCAAATATGGAACAAACGCAAGATAAAGGACCAAAACCATTTGTGGTTGATATTGAAGACATAACCTTAAGTAACGAGAATTATCGTACGACTTTGTGGACGGGTAAAAACATGCAGTTAACTGTTATGACGATTCAGTCTGGCCATGATATCGGTTTAGAAGTCCATGACGACCACGATCAGTTTTTAAGAATTGAACAAGGTGAAGCGACGGTTTTGATGGGTGAGACAAAAGACAGTTTGACCAAGTGGATTGCAATCGCAGATTACGCCGTGTTTGTTCCGGCCGGTACTTGGCACAATTTGATTAACAATAGCGATGTTGAGTTAAAACTATATTCTATTTATGCGCCACCTGAGCATCCTCATGGTACAATTCACCATACAAAGGAAGATGCTGATAGGGACGAGACTAATTAAAGCGAATAATTTTTTAGTAGACTAACACTAGTGCGAACTGGTATAATGTAAAAATTGCGGGCATCGTATAAAGGCTAATATACCTGCCTTCCAAGCAAGTGATGAGAGTTCGATTCTCTCTGCCCGCACCAGTTTTGGCGAATGTAGCTCAGTTGGTTAGAGCATCGGTCTGTGGATCCGAGGGTCGTGGGTTCAAGTCCCATCGTTCGCCCCAAATAAAACAACCAAGCTAAGTCTTGGTTATTTTATTTTGTTATAATTAGAGTACAAGCATTATAAAATTATGGACTTAAATAAACATATAGCGCAACCTTTGGGCGACAAAAAGCCATATCACAGTAGTGGCTATGCCGTGATTGCTAATGGCGACCGAATTGGTTCAACTAGCGCGGTTCCTTTTAGTCAACGTCTTCAAGTTAATGAGAGTCGTCAAATAGTTGATGTTTATCATCGGTCGGCGATTGGTCGAACTTATAGTAACCTTAAGGCTAAGTCAATTGCCCGCGATCGAGTCGATATTGCAAGGCTAAACAGACAACGACTGTCTAGTTCACCGTCAAGAGGGTCAGTTCGTTTTTCGGAGCCAAGTCCACGCAAGTACAATCCTTATTCTTAGATTTCTCGCAACGTTTCAATTTCGGCACCGAGCAAGTTGAGGCGATTTGCAAAATCTTCATAACCTCTGTTGATTGAATAGACATCACGCAAAATTGAGACACCAGGTGCGGCTAGCATAGCCAGCATGATGACAACCGATGGCCTGAGAGCTGGTGGCGTTACTATATCGGCTGGTTTCCACCTAGTCGGTCCACTAATATATACACGATGTGGATCGACTAACTCGATTTTGGCGTTTAGTTTTGTTAGCTCTGTGAAGTAAATGGCGCGATTTTCATACGACCAGTCATGAACCAAGGTTCGCCCCTCGGCAACAGTAGCAATAAGTCCAAGGAATGGTAAATTATCCATATTAACACCTGGGAATGGCATGCTATGAAGTTTGTCTTTCGGAGCAATCAGGCTAGAATGAAATATCGTGATATCAACTAATCTGGTGTGACCGTTTCTACCAAGATATTCCTGACTAATATTGTACTTTAGTCCCATATTCTCAAGTATGGCTAACTCGATCTCAATAAATTCGATTGGCGCACGTTTAATTGTAATCTCGGAATCGGTAACGATACTTGCCGCGATAAAACTCATCGCTTCAATTGGATCTTCGCTAGGGAAGTATTCAACATTTTGATTAATACTTCTTAAACCTCTTATTCTTAAGGTCGTTGTGCCAATTCCTTCAATTTTGACACCTAATTTTTGCAAGAAGAAACATACGTCTTGAACCATATAGTTTGGACTGGCATTGCGAATTGTTACTTCGCCGTCATAGAGTGCGGCTGCCATGATAACGTTTTCGGTTGTCGTGTCACCACGTTCGGTTAATAAGATGGTTTTCGAAACAGTCTTTTCTTGAACTGTAGCATGATAATATTCGTTGCTAGCGGTAATACTTAGTCCAAATGGCGCAAGTCCGGCCATGTGTGGTTCGACAGTTCTTGTTCCGAGGCTACAGCCACCGGCAAAAGGTAGCTTGAAATCTTTATATTGATGTAAAAGTGGCCCAAGGAGCATCAAGACGCTTCTGGTGCGCTTTGCGGCTTCGATATCCATCTGGTCAAGTTTTAATTTGGCAGGTGGAATAATCTCTAAGTCATTTTGAGTATTTAGCCAACGGACTTTTACACCAATACTTTGCAAGACTTCTATGATGCGGTTCACTTCTTCGATGCGCGCTACACGCCTAATGATTGTTGTGCCGTGATTAAGCAAACTGGCGCATAAAAGTCCGACAGCAGCGTTTTTACTGGTTTTAACTTCAATTTCACCTGATAGCTTTTTGCCACCGTTTATCTTAAAGTTGATTTTTCCACTTTTATTTAGACTAACCAGCTCACTCGAGAGGACATCACTTATTCGGGCAAGCATCTCAAGGCTGATATTTTGGCCACCTTTTTCGATACGATTAATGGCGCTTTGGCTAGTGTTTAGAGCTTCGGCTAACTGACTTTGAGTCATGCCCCTAGATTGTCTGGTCTCTTGTATTAGTTTTCCGATTTTCAATTTATAATCATCTTTTGTCATAGTACAATGATATATCAAAAATGATATATTAGTCAACTAGTGTATAATCATTTTAATAAGGAGGTAGCCTGTGAAAGATAAAAAAATAGAAGAATACATTGCTGGCGAAGAAAATCGGCAGCGTGACGGCTTGGAGTTGATACCAAGTGAAAATTATGTTAGCCGTGATGTCTTGACGGCTTTAGGCAGTGTTTTTACCAATAAATATTCCGAAGGCTATCCCGGCAAGCGCTATTATGGTGGCCAAGAATACACCGACAAAGTTGAGCAATTGGCAATCGATAGGGCGAAGAAGTTGTTTAAGGCGGATCATGCTAATGTGCAGCCACACTCTGGTGCGCCTGCTAATGAGGCGGTGTATTCGGCATGGCTAGAGCCTGGTGACACGGTTTTGGCTATGGATCTTGGTCATGGCGGCCATTTAACGCATGGTGCCCCAGTAACTCGTAGCGCTAAGCTCTATAACTTTATCCGCTATAAGATGAAAGATATCTCAACGGGTGAAATTGACTACGAAGAATTACGTAACCTGGCTCTCAAATATAAACCAAAAATTATTCTAGCTGGCTTTAGTGCTTATCCTCGGGAACTGAATTACGCTAAATTTGCCGAAATAGGCAATGAGGTTGGGGCGCTTCTGATGGCCGACATGGCTCATATTGCTGGACTAATTGTGGCGGGCGTAGCAAAAAATCCGTTTGACTATGGTTTTCATGTAATAACGACAACTACTCACAAAACCCTAAGGGGCCCAAGAGGCGGCTTGATCTTGTCAAAGGGCACGGTGTCTAGTCCGCTTAGAGCGCCAGCAAAGACACTAGAAAACATACCAACACTTATTGATCGGGCTATATTTCCAGGTATGCAGGGCGGCCCACATATGCATTCGATTGCTGCTAAGGCCGTGGCGTTTTATGAAGCCTTGCAACCTAGTTTCAAAGTTTATGCTAAGCAGATAGTCGCTAATGCCCTGGTTTTATCTCAAGAGTTACAAAAACATGGTTTTCAACTGGTTACGGGTGGCACCAGTAATCATATGATGCTAGTAGATGTCTATAAAAGCTTTGGTATAAATGGCAAAGAGGCTGAGGTGGCGCTTGATGCGATTGGTCTTACGGTTAATGCCAACGCCGTACCAGATGATCCATTACCGCCATTTACACCCAGTGGTATAAGGCTAGGAACACCTGCCATTACAACACGTGGTCTAGTTGAGGCTGATATGATTAACATAGCATTATGGATGAGACAGGCTATTGATAGCAGGGATAATAAAACTAAGCTTAAAGAACTTAATAAAAAGATAGTTAACTTATCTCGTTTACATCCACGACCTAGCGATAAGTCATAATCAACATGATGTTAATTTAATACCCGCTTTTTTAGCGGGTATTAAGGTTCAACTGTGCTTTAGATATAACTAAGACGCAGGTGTGTAGAAATTACTTGTTGAAGTTGCTGCTCCAACGTATACATCAACTGTACCGGGAGTTGAGAAATTGTAATAAGTAATTTTACCACCAGTTGTTAAACATGGTGCTGTATCAGCAACCGTCGACAAACATGAGTATTGAACGTTTGTTAAACCGTTAGATGAGGTAATTGCTGCTATACCAACTGTAATGCCAGCAGGTATTTTGGTTACGCCACTGTATGCCATTATTGATGCTGCGGTTACTGGGTACGAGTTATTCTCGGACGCCATAATCTCAATTACGCTTTGCGCTGCCTGTGCATTCGTCAAAGCCTTAGTTGTATTAGCTTTTTGTGTGATACCCGTATATGACACTATGGTAATAGCTGCCAATATACCAATCACAACGATAACGACTAAAAGTTCAACGATGGTGAAACCACGATCTCTTTTAGCTATTTTGTTTAAGGTTGTCATTCTTGCCTCCTAATTTTTATATAAATACATTTTATTACACAACCCAAATAAACACAAGCGGTATTATACTTGCACTAAAGAACACCCACCATTTGGTGGGTGTTCTTTGAATTATCTAACCTAGTTTATTAAGAAGCTGGGTTTACGAATGTGCCGCCAGAGGTTGCAGCGCCAACATAAATAATAGTTGTTGATACTAAACCAGTGGAGAAGTCAAAGTAAGTAATTCTTCCGCCGGTTGTAGTCGTACAACTTGTCAAGCATGCCCAAGTTACAGTGTCGTCACCATTACTTGTTGTTAATGCCGTTGATTGTGGAACAACTGTTACGCTTGCTGGCATCTTGGTTGTTGCGCTACCGGTTGCAAATGCGGCTGCAGTTGCTGGATAGTAACCGTTGTCGGCTGCATAAACTTCAGCGACTGTTTGCGCTGCCTGTGCATTCGTCAAAGCCTTAGTTGTATTAGCTTTTTGTGTGATACCCGTATATGAAACTATGGTAATAGCTGCCAATATACCAATCACAACGATAACGACTAAAAGTTCAACGATGGTGAAACCACGGCTGGCTTTGTTAGATTTGATATTACCTAGGATCATTGCGTTCTTGCCCCCTTATAATTTTATTTATAACTAAATCATACTATTTTATAAGCTCAAGCGCAATAGGTTATTGGTCGGCATAAAACGTCATACCGTCTAACGATAGCCAGTTGTTAGTACCGGATATTATTGAGATGTTGCCATTTGATTCGATATCGATTCTAGAGTAAGCACCAGTTGTTATAGCGCTATATAGTATGCGCTTCGCTGGTCGATATCCAACTGGCAAGTTGGCTAAAACCGTTCCGCCGGTTGTTGTACCGTTTTTTATTAGGCCTTTAATACTAACTAATCCGTCGGGGGCTTTAGTGTACTGTGGTGTAGAATAGTTGACGGCATCATAGACTACCCAACTGTTTTGTAATACCAGATTGGTCCAATTGGAATAATTTGAAGGAAAGAAAACTGACTGAAGTGATAAATAGCTATTACCACCACCTTTGGCAACTATGTTACCACTGTTAGATATACCAATCATGCCGAAACCATTACTATTATCATTTGGTACATGCATATACATTGACGGCCTGGCGTTTGATGGTAAAGTTACGATTGGTGTGTTGTCGGTAGTCGTGCCGCTTTTTACTAGACCTTTGGTATGGACTCGACCACTGGCATCAATGGCGTAAGATGGGGTGGCGAAACCGGTGTTATAGGCAACCCAGCCATTTTGTATCGGTGTGAGCGCGGTATATGTATATGGTGAATCTGATGGTAAAAATGTTATACCGTCGATTGAAACCCAGCTAGCATCTCCAACTACAACTCTTATGTTACCGCTTGTATCTACATCAACTCGCGAAGCGGCATTTGGCATAGTACTAGTTTGAAAAATCAACTGCTCGGATGGGCGATAGCCTACTGGTAAAGTGGCAATTATCTCATTCGATACAAACGTACCATTCTTTTTAAGTAGTCCTTTAAGATTGACGACACCGTCACTAGTTCTTCTATACGAACCATTATTATATTCATATCCATAGTTTGTCCAACTGTTTTGAAAAGTCAAGCCTATCCAATTAGTATCGGCAGTCGGATCGGAATTGTTGTTTAAGCCGGTTGCGCGCATCGTACCAGATTGGCTGATGATTCTTCCGGCCGAGGTGGTTGAGGCATTAATAGTGACGCCAACCGCAGCCGTGGTTTTGAGGGCAGCTTGTCTAATGCTATCTGATTTGGTGCTGTTACTTGCATCAGCATTCTCGGTGGTTGAGCCGGTATTCGTATAATAACTAATGCTAAAACCACTATTTTCCGGATCAATACCTTCAACTAGTTTGACGTCCTGAGTAACACACATCGTGCCGGTTGATCCACTGGCGCAACTTGGTTGTTGCCATGGCGATCCAATTGCGCCACCCGAACAGCCAACGCTAAGATAATTGCTTGGCATTAAGACTCGGCGCCATAATGCATTGTTTTTGACAAAATATACGATATTATACATAACCGGTTGATTTTGGTTGAGCTGCGAGTTGCTACACGAATAGGGCTGATTAGACATATACATAATGGTTGATGAAGAGCTGGCTGGGTTGCCGGTTGTTGCATAACTATTTAAGATAAGCATTGGTCCAGTCGATGGATTAGAACTAACGTTAGAGAAGTTGGTTGTGTCATTGTTATAACCTTGAGGCGAAGCGATGACGACGTTATTTTTTGATAAAAATGCGCCACTGGCTTTTACGTCTTGTTCGATTCGATCAAGCGCATCCTGAACATTATATGATAAAGTAGCAGCCATTCTGGTTGATAATACATCACCCGTCATGCTAACGATTGAACTGATAAAAATTCCAATCATTAAGATGACAATTGGAGCAACGATTAGCATTTCAACTAACGTAAATCCTGAATCTTTTGGAAATAATTTTTTATGGTTTAACATAGGTGGCATTTATTACGGTTTTTTGAGGATTGCCGTATTGAACGGTAACTTGGATTTTGGATACCGAAAGTGAAGCGCTATAGGGGCAGGAAATAGCAACGGTCACAACGGCATCAGAAAGACCATCGACGTTGATGGTTTCGGCGTTTACTGGAGTTTGTTCGGTACAAGGGTTGGTGGCGGACGTTTTGTAGCGTTGTAAGTAATCGTAGGCAACGTTACTGGCTTTGGCCTGAGCTCTAGCTTCACCGCCTTCTTTCATGATTAGGCTGTACAGCTGATAGCCAGACATCAAAAAGGCCGCTGCAATAAATAAGGTTATTAGAAGTTCGACGGTTGAGAAGCCTGGGTGTTGTTTTGCATTTTTCATTGATTTTTACTCGTTATCATATAGACATTATTATCAGATTCGGATCTAAAATAGAGATTAAACTTTTTGCAATCCTGACTTTCTTGGGTGCAAAGTGAGCCATTGCTCTGAATTGGCTGATACACATATTGATCAATTGTCGGCTGGGGCGTAACTCCGGCGGTGGTCTGTGTGTTATTGGTCGCGGCAATAAATGTTTGCAGTGGATCGGTGATACCTGGCGCGGTTAAGGCTTTGATATCGATATCGCGTAAGATTGTTTGCATTGATTCTAAACCAGAAGATATTAAAACGGTTGATGGATAATCGCCGGTCGGACTACTGCTGTCGGTGCCAGATTGGTAGAACATCTCAAGATTTAATGCGATACTATCGACATCTCCTTGTCGTTCTGAATCGCGGGCGCTTGCTTGTGCGCTACGAAGATTGGCAACTCCCAGGACTAGTAAAACACCAATAATAAATATGACAATAATCAGCTCCACGATTGTAAAACCACGGCTTTTCATATCTATAATCATAAACGCTTTGGGCACAAACCGCAAGCGTCTTAAATTTCGAGTGGTTCTTGTTCAATCTGGATTCTGAACATGTCTCGAATTTTTCCGGCGATTTCTTCACGCGCATCGGCTAAATCTTGATAGGACGAAGCCGATTCGTTGACGAGAACAAGAGCATTTTTGTCATACACTCTCATGCCGTGGAACACCTGACCCTTTAGGCCGGCTTTATCGATTAGCCAGCCGGTTGGAATTTTAAACCTTCCGTCGCCCATATCATGCATTGGCATATCTGGATAATTAGGCCTTAACATATCAGCTTGCCAGGATTCAATTATGGCATTTTTGAAAAATGATCCAGTATTTGGTAGCGACTTTGGATCTGGGAGCTTGCTGAATCTGATATTCATTACGGCTTCTCTGATTATGTCAGCAGTATAAATTTTTATACCTTTTTGATCTAGATATTGTTGAAGTGAATCATAAAATGGCGGTTGTGGTAGGTTTTTTGATAATTTTAGAGTGATAGACGTAATAATATATCGGCCCTTTTCGTTACCTCTAAAGATACTATCTCGATATGAAAAACCACAATCTTCGTTTGCTAGGGTTACAAAACTATCAGTTTGGGTATCGTAGGCTTCGAGTGATTGCAGAGTGTCGGCTATTTCTTGACCATAGGCTCCAACATTTTGTACGGGTGATGCACCGGCTGTGCCTGGAATGGCCGACATGGCTTCGATACCACTTAAGCGCATGTCAACGGATCTTTTAACGACTGAATCCCACTCTTCGCCCGCGCCGATCTTTATTGTCGTCGAACTTGCGTCATCGGCTATAACTTCAAAACCAAGAATACGCATTCTAATAACTATTCCAGCAAAACCCTCATCTTTGGCAATAACGTTACTGCCGCCGCCTAGTACAAAGAATGGTATCGTCTTTGCTTTAGCGTTTTTGCAAATTTCCGCAACCTCATCTTTAGTGTGAACTTCTGTCATAAAACGAGCATTGCCACCAAGCTTCATAGTTAGATAGTTTTTGAGGGGAATGTTTGTGTGAATATCCATATAGCACGATTATACTACGTTTGGCTACTGGAACATCGTAAGGTCTATCATATAATGTTCCAATCTGTTACAATAACATGTGTTTGATATGCACCCGTAGCTCAGCTGGATAGAGCGTTTGGCTTCGAACCAAAAGGCCGGGAGTTCGAATCTCTCCGGGTGTACCATAAAAATAAAAGCCGCCATAAAAGGCGGATTTTTTATTTGGAGGGCTATCAAGGAGTTAATGTCCAACTAAATCTACCAAATAAATATACCCTCACGAGTGAGAGTCTATTTATTTGGAGGGCCAGGAGGGACTTGAACCCTCGACAACCTGCTTAAGAGGCAGGTGCTCTAACCAGCTGAGCTACTGGCCCATAATATACTGAAACGTACTTACTCAAATTGATACTGATAGCGCTATTTCGAATAATGTTAAAGCACCTGGTGCTTAATAATCTTACTCGTCGACAAGCGATTCAAACAGGCAGCTGAGCTACTAGCCCGTAACAAAAATTTATTTTACACTATTATATCTGTTAAGACAAGCAAAGATTGGAAACTTGGTTAGTAACCGCCATAGATTATTAAGCCAGCAATAATAAAGACATCAACCATTAACCAAAGCGTGTTGGTTATAACCATAGGTGTTATTTTGTGGAGCATACCATATGCCAAAAAAACAAAAGAAAATATCCCGTAACCTGCCCATGATACAAACGATACACCACCTACGTTACCGCTTAAAACTTCAATAACCTGGGGTATCGAAATGAGAGGATACAAAAATGATGCCACAGTCGCAGCGTGATCAATGATTGATAATTTCTTTTTCTTACTCAAATGTAAGTAAAACAAGTGATTGTGTCTTGACACGATACTGTAATTATAGCTCACTCTTTTTGTTTAGGCTATTGCTATTATAATTAATAAGCATGTTAAGTTTTCTAAAATCATTGTTTGGTATATTCACGAAAGGTCATCGGCTTGCGATTACTTATGATTCGGGTGGACATAAGCCAGCCATTGTGCTTTTGCACGGCATAGCCGCGACCTCCAAAACTTGGGAGCCATTAATTAGACAGTTGGATGAGAAACGATATCGAATTATTGCTATTGATCTTTTGGGTTTTGGTAATTCTATAAAGCCAACTTCTTGTAATTATTCGATTGACGACCATGTTAAGTCGGTTCGGCGGACTATAAAAAAGTTACATCTCAAAAATTATCGATTAGTCGGCCACTCGATGGGTGCTTTAATTGCCGCGCACTATTCGTATTTATTTCCGATCCATGTTAAACAACTATTGCTTCTTAGTCCACCCATCTATCTTAATGATAAAAACTTGAACCTGATTGCTCGCAATAAAACGGATTTTTATATGAAAGCCTACGATTTTATTTTAAAAAATAAAGACTTTACCATAAAAAACTCACAACTTTTACGTAAAATTTTTAAGATTGAAGACGGTATTGATGTTAATCAGGACAACTGGATGAGTTTTAAGAAGTCATTAAAAAATACAATTATAAATCAGGACTTATTTCATGAAATTGAGAACGTCAAATTGCCAACAAAAATTATGTACGGCGCGTTAGACGAATTTTTGGTACCAGAAGTAATTAAAAAACTGTCGTCTTGTAGCCACATCGAAATAACTAAATTAAATGGCATTAATCATCTGCTAGGCAAGCGTTACGCCAAAGAGGTAGCACGAGAAATATGCGCTTAGCTATCTATTTTGCTTAAAATAATGATATTATTGGCTATAGAAGTTATAACAGTCTAGTAGATTTAGGTTAAACTGGAACTTATACTAATCCATGAATCCAAATAAACAACTCAGTCCTATCGGTAATCAACTTAGTAAGCAGCTAACTGCTGCTGTTAAGTCAGACAGATCTTCTGCTAATTCTGGACAATACATCAATGTTGCTGGAGTTGGCAGAGACGTATCTTTTGCTTATGAGCAACTGCGTAACGCTGCCGAATATACTCAAGAGCATCTACTAGCTCAAAAAGCCATTAGAAGGTTTTTTGTTCGCAATTTGTCATTCTTGCATAATTCAGTTAAAAGCCGCAATGTGGCCGAAGAGCTAGTTATCGAGTTAATTCAATCTGGTTATCTTGAAAACAATTCACAACCGGTTGAGGTTATTGATAAGTTGAGTTCTTTAATACAGGCTCATTATGATAACTTTTGGCGTCTAAAACATATTGGCATCAGAACATCTCAGGCGGAAAAATGGACGCTAGATTTGGTGTCGGTAGCTAGCGAAAAGACGATTGATGACAACCTAGTAGAGCAAGCCTTCATTCAGTTTGCCTATCAGCATTATTATTATGTCATTCAAAAAGAATCATTTATTGAGAGTAAAACTGACGAAGCGAATTATGAAGCCAGCCTTTATATTGCTATCTATAAATCTTTATTCAAGTTCGATATCTCTAGTGTCAGGTATGATATGCAAAGGCTTTATAAGGTACCCGACGTTAATATTCACGACTATGCTAATTTTCATAAAAATATCGACGAGATATTCTCGTCAGATTTGACCGAAAAACTAGCACATTATATCAACAAATATGGCGCACCACTTCGTGTTCTTAAAAACATGGTTCAAACCAACGATGGTTTGGGTGAGCTCATGGCTCATCGCGGAAAGTTTAACGCCGCATATTCTGTTCAGATTGAGAAAGAATATATCGATGCCAAGACAAAACTAAACTCCGGACTGATTAAGAGCATAGTGTTCTTGTTTATTACCAAAACATTAATTGGCGTAGCAATAGAAGTGCCGTACGACATCATGATTGCTGGTGATATATTATACCTTCCATTGATTGTCAACCTGCTGGCACCTGTTACCTATATGGCACTTTTGCGTTTAGGTCTTAAGCTACCGGGCGATGCTAATACTAGAGCTATGCAACAATATATGGACAATGTTTTATATGGTGATGGTAAGCAAACTAGCCTACTTCCGGTTTCAAAACGAACCAGTTATCCGATAGGTTTCAGAATAGCTTATTTTCTAATGTTCTTGCTTGTTTTTGGACTTGTTACCAACGTTCTAGTGAATCTACAATTTAATATCGTTCAGGGCGCTATTTTCTTTATCTTCTTTGCTACGGCAAACTTTTTAGGATTCAGATTGTCGCGAATTGTCAGAGAGCTTGAACTTGTTACTACAAGAGCTGGCTTTTTGGCAACTGTGCGCGACTTTATCTATATGCCGTTTATTTTACTTGGTCAATGGGTTTCGGATAAGTATCAAAAAATCAATATCGTTGCGTTAGTACTTGATACTATCATTGAACTGCCCCTAAAAACTGTCCTCAGACTTCTTCGCCAGTGGACAGAATTTATTAACGATAAAAAAGATTCAATTTAGATTTTGCCAAAATCACCAACATCAGCCGCTGAATCATGACCTGAGGCGTGTTCGGTGTCGATATTTTGCTTCTTCCATTCCCAGTTGTCGATTTCTGGCATATCAATACCATGTTCTTGAATATAGTCAGTATTATCGGCAATTTTGTGCCTATATTTAGCGATTAAGTCGCTAGCTGACTCTTCACTCATGCGTCCTGACTCGTATAGTTTTTCAAATATCGCGATCATTATCTGGTAGCGGCTGGTACGGTTTCTGACATGCATATCAAACGGAGTGGTGGTGCTGCCGGATTCGATGTAGCCACGAACATCAAAGCGATCAGCATCGGTTACATAGTTAAATAAAGCAACTTTTAAGGTATCGGGATAACCATGGAAACTGCAAATCACTGGCTTATCGGTCGTAAACTGACGATCAAATTCTGCTTGATTGATATAGTGTTTGCCTTGTCCGAAACCGTGACAGGTTAGCGAGCTGATATTAACAAATCGCAGTTTAGCGTCTGGCCACTCTCGTTTTGCTAAATCAATAGCCGCTAAAACTTCTTTGGTTGGGTAGTCACCAGCACCAACCAAAACTACGTCTGGATCTTTGTCACTAGCAAAATCCCATGTCATTAAACCGGTTTCAATTTGTTGTCTTGCTTGTTCTTCATTTAACCAGCGTGGTTCAACGGTCTTGCCGGCTGCCAAAACGTTAATTTGTCTTTTTGAGGACAGCATTTTTTCAAGGGCATAAATCGTCGAATTGACATCAGCCGGGAAATAGACATCGACAAACTCGCCGTGTCTGCGCAGAACATCATCAATAAAACCTGGATTTTGATGGCTGAAGCCATTGTGGTCTTGTCGCCAGCCAGAGCTGGTTAAAATATAATTTAGCGAAGGAAAGTCATGTCGCCACTCATAATCTTGAGCGTGTTTTAGGAACTTAGCGTATTGATCGGTCATACTGGCAACAACCTGGATAAAAGCTTCGTAACTGGCAAATACGGCGTGTCGTCCGGTTAAGACATAACCTTGAGCCAGGCCTTGTAAATTATGTTCACTCAGCATTTCCATTACTCGTCCATCATGTGACAAATCTTTATCCCATGATTCTAATGGCCAAACCCAAGCTCTTGAAGTAGCCTCAAAGATGCCGTCAAGCTTATTGGAGTAGGTTTCGTCTGGTGACATCATGCGGAAGTTCTTGTTGTCTTGATTCAGCTTAAAAATTTCTTTTAGATATTTTGCTGATTCAATCATGCTACTTGATCCGATAACACCAGGTTGATTGGTTTCAACCAAGTGATTGGTGATATCGGGTAGATTTAATGGTTTGTAAACCGGATCACCACCATGGGCATACTTGCTTACTCCCATTCTTAGATTGTTATCAGGTACAATTTCTTGTACAAAATCAGCAAAACCCGTTTCTCGGTCGAATAGTTCATTAAATCGATACGATTTGAGCCAGTTTTCCAAAGCTTGTAATTGTTTTGGATCGGTTTTTGCTTCAGATAATACAACTTGGTGAGATAAACAATTGCCCTCAATCTTGTTGCCATTGAGATCTTTGACACCAGTCCAGCCCTTTAGAGTGCGCATAATTATCATTGGCATACGTGGTGGTGTTGGTAAGGTTTCGGCATGCTTAATACTCCAAATTAGTTCGTGGGCCCAATCGAGAGCCGATTCCATTTGTTCGTCTAGATTATCGCCACTAACCAATCTTGGTTCATAACCTAGTCCCCAAAATAGTGATTTTAGCTCGTCGTCACTCATTCGGCCATAAACAGTTGGAGCTGAGATTTTGTAGCCATTTAAATGTAGGATTGGCAAAACTGTGCCGTTAGTTTGTGGGTTGACTAGCTTATTTAAGTGCCATGCGGCGTTAGATGGTCCGGTCTCGTTTTCGCCGTCGCCAACCAAACAGGCAACAATTAAATTTGGATTATCGAGAACTGCTCCGTAAGACGTCGAAAGTGAATAGCCAAGCTCGCCGCCTTCAAGAATTACACCTGGCGTGCCGGGATTGGAGTGGCTGGGAAAACCATAAGGCCAGCTAAAGTTCTTACAAAGATATTCAATACCCTCGTAGTTATGTTTTGCCTTAGGATAAAACTCTTCAAGGCTTTTTTCTAAAAATAAATTGGCTTGTAGTGACGGAAAGGCGTGCCCCGGCCCAAGTACAAACATCATTTCTTGGTTATATTTTTTTATCATCTTGTTTAGATGAGCATAAACAAAGTTTACTCCAGGACCAGAGCCCCAGTGACCAAGTAGCCTTGGCTTTATATCATCAAAAGTAAGAGGTCTTTCTAATAGAAAATTGTCCTGCAAAAAAATCTGAGCCGCAGTCAAATAATTAGTAGCTCGCCTATATTTTTCGATGTTCATTTTGTTCCCATCCATTTTTATAAAACATTACGCTTACGTTCATTGTATATTAGCCATAGTGGTTTGTAAAACGCTAAAGCATGAAAAATATAGGGTTTTTTGTTAAGCTTAGTTGATGAAGATATTAAACGGCTTTGAACTTGCAGGTTATATAAAAGAAAGACAATTAAAACAGGTCAGAGCTTTACGTCAATCTTGGAAAATTATTCCAAAACTAGCCATTGTTAGAACCGGTAGCAGCCCTGTTATTGATACATATATTCGGCTAAAACAAGCTTACGGCCAAGA
>Ga0172373_10002746_pt1 | contig 26558 bp, 20 predicted proteins | sample Lak10m_2_FD_114546 | JGI IMG/M metagenome (GOLD analysis project Ga0172373, IMG submission 114546) | Freshwater microbial communities from Kabuno Bay, South-Kivu, Congo - kab_092012_10m | ecosystem: Environmental > Aquatic > Freshwater > Lake | place: Democratic Republic of the Congo...
CTGCAGCAGACGAGCCTGCGCGGCGCCATCGGCATCGTGCCGCAGGATACGGTGCTGTTCAACGACAGCATCTACTACAACATCCAGTACGGACGGCCCGCCGCGACGCGCGAGGAAGTGATCGAGGCGGCCAGGGCGGCGCACATCCACGAGTTCGTCGAAAGCCTGCCGGACAAGTACGAGGCGCGGGTGGGCGAGCGCGGCCTCAAGCTCTCCGGCGGCGAGAAGCAGCGCGTGGCCATCGCGCGCGCGATCCTGAAGAATCCCGCCATCCTGATTTTCGACGAGGCCACCTCGGCGCTCGACTCGGAAACGGAGCAATCGATCCAGGCGGAACTCGCGCGCATCGCGCAGGGGCACACCACCCTGGTGATCGCGCATCGCCTGTCGACGATCATGGACGCGGACCAGATCCTGGTGATGGACGCGGGGCGCATCGTCGAGCGCGGCGCGCACCGCGAATTGCTGGAGCGCAATGGCGCTTACGCGCAGATGTGGGCGCTGCAGCAGCAGGAAGAGTCGCAAAAGCCGCGCGCAAGGGCTGTCGCCTGAATCGACCGGATTTTCCCGGTCTATTCAATTTTCGCTTTAGATAGCATCGCTATCCTGTTATTTTTGCTTGCCAAATAGTATTTCGGCGGCTAGACTCTCGCAACGCCCATCGTCGTCCCCGGGAGCAAAATGCCCTTGTCCCTACGCTTTATGCTGATTTGCGCCGGTCTTTGCCTGGGCCTCGCCGCCGGTCCGGGCCACGCGGCGCCCGCGGGGCACAAGCTGTCGCTGCGCTCGGCCGCCGCCATCATCCAGGACCAGGAAACCGGCGAGATCCTCTACGGCAAGAATGCGAACACAGTGGCGCCGATCGCCTCGATCACCAAGCTGATGACGGCGATGGTGGTGCTCGACGCCGGCCTGGACCTGAACGAGACCATCACCATTTCGGGCGAGGACACGGACGCGCTGCGCGGTACGCGCTCGCGCCTGAAACCCGGCGCCAGCCTCTCCCGCGACGAATTGCTGCGCGTGGCGCTGATGGCCTCGGAGAACCGCGCCGCCGCGGCCCTGGGGCGCAGCTATCCGGGCGGCATCGAGGCGTTCACGCGCGCCATGAACCACAAGGCGCAGATGCTGGGGATGAGCGATTCGCACTTCGGCGACGCCACCGGGCTCTCGAGCGCCAATGTGTCCAGCGCCGAGGATCTGGTGAAGCTGGTGCGCGCGGCGCATCAGTACGAACTCATCCGCAGCTATACGACCCTGACGGGACACGAGGTTCATGTCGCCGGCAGGCCGCTCGCCTACCGCAATACCAACCGGCTGGTGGCCAGCGGGCGATGGAACATCGGCCTGTCCAAGACGGGTTTCACCAATGACGCCGGCCGCTGCCTGGTGCTGCAGGCGAAACTCGCTGAACGCCAGGTGATCATCGTGCTGCTGGATTCCTGGGGAAAGCTCTCGCGCATCGGCGACGCCAACCGCATCCGCACCTGGCTGGAGGCGAGTGCCCGGCCGCAGAGCGGCGGGGCGCACAAGGCCGCGCAGAGAACTCGCAAGCCCGCGCCAGCCTGAAACCGGCGCGCGCCACACGCCGCTGTCGAGGTACCGATGGCACAGCCGCAGCAGCGCCCAGCCATTGGGGTGGTGCGCTTCTACAATTTCCTGTCCGATGGCCATTCCTTCCTGGATGAGGTGCTTGCGGGCCTGGCGCGGCCGCGGAAGACGCTGCCGTCGAGACACTTGCACGACGCGCGTGGCCGCGAGCTGTACGAGAAACGCTGCGAGCTGCCCGGGTACACCCCCGCGCGCAGCGAGCTCGCGATCCTGCGCGAGCAGGCTGGCGCAGTCGGGAAATTCCTCGGCCCCGACTGCCAGCTGATCGAATTCGGCCGCGGCTCTGGCGCGAATACGCGCGTCCTGGTCGAGCAGCTGCAGCCGCCCCTGTATGTGCCGATCGACGTCGAAGACGAGGCGATGCGGGCGGCGGCGAAACCCCATGCACGGAGATTTCCTGCACGTACGGCGTCGAGGAATTCCAGGCAGTGGCGCAGCGCGGCGGTTTCAAGCCCGACCAGACCTGGATCGACGCGGCCGGGCTGTTCAGCGTGCATGGCATGATCGCGGCCTAGCACGGCATGATCGCGGTCCAGGTGAATTACAATATTGATATTGGTCAAGGTGCCGCGGCACCAATGGTCTATTTTTTCTCCGTGGCCGGATCGTGCCGCGGGTACAGCAAGGGCAAATCATGCAACCAGGCACTACCTACAATCTCGAGATCAATCCGAAGATTCCGCAGCGGCTGAGCCGGCTGCAGGAACTGGCCAACAATCTCTGGTACAGCTGGGACATCATGCCCACGCGGGCGCTGTTTTCGCGCCTCGATCCGGGCTTGTGGAATACCGTGGGGCACAGCCCCACGGCCTTGCTCAAGAGCATCGACGAGCGGCGCCTGATCGAGGCGGCCGAGGACAAGGTGTTCATCGACAACTATAACCGCGTGCTCTCGGCTTACGACAGTTACCACGGGGCGCCGATGGGCCGCGACGCGGCGGAACAGGCGCTGGGCCAGTCCGATCTGGTTGCCTATTTCTGCGCCGAATTCGGTTTCCATGAGAGCCTGCCGATCTACTCCGGCGGCCTGGGCATACTCGCCGGCGATCACTGCAAGGCGGCGAGCGACCTGCGCCTGCCTTTCATCGGCGTCGGCCTGCTCTACCGGCAGGGATATTTCTTCCAGACCATCGACAGTCAAGGCAACCAGGGGGCCACGTATGTGGATTCGGACTTCGACGATCTGCCGATCTCGCCGGTGCATCGCGAAGACGGATCCGAACTGAAAGTTGCGGTCGAATTCCCCGGACGCGAGGTCAGGGCGAAAGTGTGGCAGGTGCGGGCCGGCCGGGTGACGCTGTACTTGCTCGACACCGACATCGACGAAAACACCGCGCACGATCGCAACATCGCGCACCAGCTCTATGGCGGCGATCGTTCCACCCGCATCGAGCAGGAGATCGTGCTCGGCGTGGGCGGGGTGCGCGCGCTCGCCGCGCTCGGCCTGAAGCCCGCGGTGTGGCATATCAACGAGGGGCACGCGGCGTTCCTGATCCTGGAGCGCTTGCGCAACCTGGTGCATCTGGGTCTGGATTTCGCCAGCGCGCTGGAGGCGGTTGCAGCCAATACGGTATTCACCACGCACACCGCGGTGCCCGCCGGCCACGACTATTTCTCCACCCAGGTGCTGCTCAATTATTTCCAAGGCTGGTGCCAGGAACTGCGCATCCCCGGCGAGCAACTGCTGGCGTTGGGCCTGGGGCCGGGCGCGACTGAATTCAACATGACCACGCTCGCCGTGCGCGGCTCGCGTTTCCACAACGGGGTGTCCAAGATCCACGGCGAAGTGTCGTCGCGCATGCTCGGCAGCCTGTGGCCGCAAATTCCGCCTCCGGAAAATCCGGTCACCTCGATCACCAACGGCGTGCACGTGCCGACTTTCCTGTCGCCGGAATGGGCCGATGCATTCGACCACTTTCTCGGTTACGGCTGGAGCCAGAGGCTGGGCGACCAGAGTTGCTGGGACCAGATCAGCCAGGTGCCGGACCATGTCTTCTGGAGCACCCGGCAGCACCTGAAGTCGCAGTTGCTGCACCTGGTGCGTTTCCGCCTGCGCGAGCAGAACGCGCGCAACCAGGGGAGCGAAGCGCACCTGGACCGGTTGCTCAAGCTGTGCAGTCCGGACAATCCGACGGTGCTCATCATCGGTTTTGGCCGGCGTTTCGCCACCTACAAGCGGGCCGCGCTGTTGTTCGAGGATCTGAACTGGCTGCGCCAACTGCTCGGCGACGAGCAGCGTCCGGTGCTGTTCCTGTTTGCCGGCAAGGCGCATCCGGCCGACGTGCCCGGGCAGGATTTGATCCGGCGGGTGATGCAGGTGGCGCAAATGCCGGAATTCGAGGGCAAAATACTGCTGGTCGAAGGATACGATCTGCGCCTCGGCCGGCGCATGGTTTCCGGCGTCGACGTCTGGCTCAACAACCCGGTTTATCCGCTCGAGGCCTCGGGGACCTCGGGCATGAAGGCGGCGATCAATGGCGTGGTCAACCTGTCGGTACTGGACGGCTGGTGGGGCGAAGGCTACGACGGCACCAACGGCTGGGCAATCAAGCCGGCGGCCGCCGGGCTGGACGATGCGAGCCGCAACCGTGAGGAAGCCCGCACGCTCTATGAAATCCTGCAGGATCACGTCGTTCCGCTTTACTACGACCGCTCCAGCGCGGGCTACTCGCCCGAATGGGTGAAGCTGGCGAAACGCTCCATTTCCAGCCTCATGCCGCGCTTCAATTCCACGCGCATGGTGGGCGAATATGTGGCCAAGTGCTATGTACCCGCCGCGCAGCAGGGCCGGCGCTACTCCGAGAATCAGTTCGAGGTGGCGCGCGCCATCGCCGCCTGGAAGGCGCGGGCAAGGCAGGCGTGGCCAGGGGTGACCATACGGCGGCTCGATGCACCGCAGAAGCGCATCCAGTTCGGCGACACGGTGCGCTTCGAAACGGCGCTACGGCTGAACGGCCTGAACCCTGGGGATGTGGCAGTGGAACTGCTGATGAACCGGCCCGGCGAGAACGGAAAAGGCCAGGTGACGAGCCGTCGATTCGCCGCGCAGGGCGGCGCGGACGCGGGCGGCGAACACCGCTTTACGCTGGAACTCTCGCCGGAGGTGTGCGGCAAGCTGGATTACCGCATTCGCGTCTATCCGCGGCACGAGCTGCTGACCCACCCCTTCGAACTGGGGCTGATGATCTGGGTTTGAGCCACGGCAGGCTCCCGCGGGGCGCGGCGGACTACTCGGGTGCGGTGATGCGCGCTGGTATTCCGGATCCGCAACGTCCGCTATCGGTTTCGCGCCAGCCGTGCGTAAATCGCGGCGTAGCGGCGCGCGCTCGCTCCCCAGCCGAAATCCCTGGCCATGCCGTTCTTCTGCAGCGCGCGCCAGAGCGCCGGGTCGCGCCAGGCGCGCGCGGCGCGCCCGACCGCCGCGAGCAGCGCAGCGGCGCTGGCTTCCCGAAAAACGAAGCCGCTGGCGCTGCCGTCCGCGAGCGCCGCCGGCGTGCAATCGACCACCGTATCGGCGAGTCCGCCGGTCGCGCGCGCAATCGGCGGCGTGCCGTAGCGCTGGCTGTACATCTGGTTCATGCCGCAGGGCTCGAAGCGCGAAGGCATGAGAAAAGCGTCGGCGCCGGCTTCGATTTGATGGGCCAGCGACTCGTCGAATCCGATGGTGGTGCTCACCTCACCGGGACGGCTTTGCGCCAGTGCGCGAAATCCGCGCTCCAGTTGCGGCTCGCCGTTGCCGAGTACGGCGAGTTGCGCCGGCAGCTGCGGCGCGATTTCGAGCAGCCAGTCGAGCCCTTTCTGCGTCGTGAGGCGGCTTACCACGGCGAACAAGGGGATGGAGGTCGATGGCGCGAGACCGAGGCGCTGTTGCAGCGTGCGCTTGTTGATGTCCTTCGCTTCGAGCGTGTCGGCGTCGTAGCAGCAGGCGATCGCTGCGTCGGTGGCCGGGTTCCACAGCGCGGTATCGATGCCGTTGAGTATGCCGTGGAGCCTGTCCCGCCGCGCCGCGAGCAATCCCTGCAGGCCGAAACCCAGGGCTTCGCCCTGGATCTCGCGCGCATAGGTCGGGCTGACCGTGGTGATGGCGTCGGCGCACTGCAGGCCGGACTTGAGAAACGAAAGCTTGCCGTAATATTCGGCCCCATCCGGCGTGAAGCACTCGGGCGGCAAGCCGAGCGCGGCGACCAGCTGCGCCTCGAACAGTCCCTGGTAGGCAAGGTTGTGTATGGTCTGCAGCGTCGCCGCCCGCGCGCCGGCGGCGTAGCGCAGATAGAGCGGGGCGAGGCCAGTCTGCCAGTCGTTGCAGTGGATCACCTCGGGTCGCCATTCGAGCGGGCTCGCCGCGCAGCCGAGCGCCGCCGCCGCGCGCGACAGCAGGCCGAAGCGCAGCGCGTTGTCGGCCCAATCGTTGCCGGCTTCGTCCTGATAGGGCCCGCCGCCGCGATCGTACAGTTCCGGGCAGTCGAGCAAATAGATCGGCAGCTTCGCCTGGAACTGGCTGCGCAGCAGGCGCGCCGCGGGGAGGTCTGCCACTGCCGCAAAACGCGCAATTTCATGGCAGCCGTGCAATCGCTCGAGCACGCAGCGGTAGCCCGGCAACAGGATACGCGCGTCGGCGCCGAGCGCTTGCAGCGCCGCGGGCAGGGCGGCGCTGACGTCGCCGAGGCCCCCGGTTTTCACCAGCGGGGCGCATTCGGAAGTCGCAAAAAGAATGCGCAATGGCCTGGAGATTACGGTATCGGTCACGGGTTTCGGTCGCGCGTCGGCATGAATGTGCGAATCAGGCGCACAATGGTAACAGGGGTTCGGATGGCAGAGGTAGTGTTGACATCGGGAGGGCACGAGTGATTCTCGCCGGCGACATCGGCGGAACCAAGGCGATGCTGCTGCTCGCGGCGTTGCGTCGCGGGAGAATGGAACCGGTTTTCGAGCGGCGTTACGCGGTTGCCGCCTTTTCCGGCTTTTCCGCCATGCTCGCGCACTTTCTCGACGAATGCCGCGCGTTTCGCGGCCGCGATGCGCGTCCCGCCAGCGCCTGTTTCGGAGCCGCCGGCCCGGTGTCGGACGGGCGCATCCGCATGACCAACCTGCCCTGGTGCCTGGATGAGGACGCGCTCGCCGCCGAATTCGGCATCGGGCGTGTGCGGCTGGCGAACGATTTCGAAGCGGCGGCGAGCGGGATCGAAATTCTGGCTCCGGGCGACAGTGCCGTGTTGCAGCAGGGCGAGCCTTTGCCATCGAGCGCGCGCGTGGTCATCGGCGCGGGAACCGGCCTCGGCGTGGCCTATGCGCTGCCGCAGGGAAAGCGCTATCAGGTGATTGCCGGGGAAGGCGGACACGTGGCTTTCGCCCCGGCAGACGACGAACAGATGCGCCTGTGGCAGGCGTTGCACCGGCAGTTCGGACGCGTCAACGTCGAGCACGTCGTCTCCGGACCCGGCCTCGAGCGCATCCACGCATTTCTGTGCGCGGGCGCGTTGCCTGAAATGCCGCCGCAGAAGGAGGGAGCGCGCGCTGCCGGCGCCGCCGAAATCAGCCGCCGCGCCCTCGAACAGGATGATCCGCTCGCCTGCCGCGCGCTCGACCTGTTCATCGCCTGCTATGGCGCGGTGGCCGGCGATCACGCGCTGGCGGTAACGGCCCGCGGCGGCGTCTATATCGCCGGCGGCATCGCCGCCAGGATTTTCAAACGCCTCGCCGCCGGCGGTTTCATGGCCGCGTTCAATGCCAAAGGCGCGCATGCGCAACTGAACCTCAGGATCCCGGTGCGGGTGGTCACCACCGAGCGCCTCGGCCTGCTCGGCGCGGCGCTGATCGCCACTCAGCGTTAAACGTCGCTGCTTGATAATTGTCAAAGCCGGCGCACCGTCCGCGGCTATGCTGGTTCCGTGGAGATAGCGTCTTGCAAGGAGGTTTACCATGCCTAGCGTACATACGCGGTCGCCGAAAGCCAAGACGGCGCCGAAGATGACCGATCGCGGCGCGACGGTCACGGTCAAGTCAAAAGGGGGCGACTCGAAAGACCGTCCCGGTTCGAGTCCGGCGCTGAGCCTGCAGGAGCGCGAGAGACTGGTTGCGCAGGCTGCGTATTTCCGCGCGGAAAAACGCGGCTTTGAACCGGGCTGCGAGCTTCAGGACTGGGTCGAGGCGGAAGCGGAGGTTCTGCGGCTGATCGGCCGCGCCTAGCGCTGCGCCGGCGCGAGGATGATGGCCCCCAGCGGGGGCAGGGTCACGCCGGCCGAGTAAGGCCGATTCATCCAGGCGTGCGCTTCGGCCTGGGTCCGGCTGCAATTGCCGACGTCGCTGCCGCCGTAGAACCGCGAGTCGCTGTTGAAAATCTCGTCGTAGGCGCCCGGCCATGGAAGTCCGATGCGGTAGCCGATGCGCGGGACCGGGGTGAAATTGAGGATGACAATGAGCCCCGCGCCGTTGCGGGCGCGCCGCTCGAAACAGACGATGGACTGCTCGGCGTCATGACAATCGATCCACGCAAATCCCTCCGCCGCATGGTCGAGTTCGTGCAGGGCCGGGCTGTCGCGGTACAGCCGGTTCAGGTCGCGCGCGAGCCGCGCAATCCCCGCGTGCGCGGCATCGGCGAGCAGTCCCCAGTCGAGTTCCCATTGCGCGGCCCATTCGGGTCCCTGTCCGAATTCGCTGCCCATGAAATTGAGTTTCTTGCCCGGGGACGTCATCTGGTAGGTGAGCAGAAGCCGCAGGTTGGCGAACTGCTGCCAGGCGTCGCCCGGCATCTTCCCCAGCAGCGAGCCTTTGCCGTGGACCACCTCGTCGTGCGACAGCGGCAGGAGGAAGTTCTCGGAATAGGCGTACAACTGGCCGAAGGTCAGCCGGTCGTGGTGAAAGCGCCGGTGCACCGGGTCCAGCCGCATATAGTCCAGCGTGTCGTGCATCCAGCCCATGTTCCATTTCAGCGTAAAGCCGAGTCCGCCGAGGTAGACCGGTCGCGACACCATCGGCCATGCGGTCGATTCCTCGGCGATGCTGAGCGCGCCGGGGAACTCGGCGTGGACCATGATGTTGAGTTCGCGCAGGAAGTCGACCGCTTCCAGGTTCTCGTTGCTTCCGTAGCGGTTGGGCAGCCATTCGCCCGCCACCCGCGCGTAGTCGAGATAGAGCATCGAGGCGACGGCATCGACGCGCAGGCCGTCGAAATGAAACTGCGACAGCCAGTAGTGCGCGCTCGACATGAGGAAGCTTCTCACTTCGTTGCGGCCGTAGTTGAAGGTGTGCGTGCCCCATTCCGGATGCAGTCCGAGGCGCGGGTCCTCGTGCTCGTACAAGGCCGTGCCGTCGAAGCGCGCCAGCGCGAATTGGTCCTGCGGAAAATGCCCCGGCACCCAGTCGAGGATCACGCCAAGCCCGGCGGCGTGGCAGCGGTCGACGAAGGCGCGCAACGCGTCCGCGCTGCCGTAGCGGCTGGTGGCGGCGAAATAGCCCGTGGTCTGGTATCCCCAGGATTCGTCCAGCGGATGCTCCGAGACCGGCATCAGCTCGATATGGGTGTAGCCCATGTCGGCGGCATAGGGGACCAGCGCGTCGGCGAGTTCGCGGTAGGAGTAGCGGCGGCCGTCCGGATGGCGCCGCCACGAGCCGGCGTGCACTTCGTAGATATTCAGCGGCGCGTGCAGCCAGTTGGTGCGCGCGCGCCGCTCGAGCCACGCGCCGTCGCCCCAGGCATGCTGCGCCGGCGGGCTGACGCGTGCCGCCGTCGCCGGGCGCAGTTCGAAACTCTGCGCGTAAGGGTCGGCTTTCACCACCACCGCGCCGCTGGTGCGGTTACGGATTTCGTACTTGTACAGGGCGCCGGCAGGCAGTTCCGGCACGAACAGTTCCCACACCCCGCTCGCGCCGCGCGACTGCAGCGGATGCACGCGCCCATCCCAGCCGTTGAAATCGCCGACCGCGCTCACGCGCTCGGCGTTGGGCGCCCACACCGCGAAGCGCACGCCGGGCACGCCTTCGAGCGTCATCGGTCGCGAGCCGAGGGTGAGATAGGCCTGATGCAGGCGGCCGGCGCCGAACAGATACAGATCCTCTTCGGTGAGCGTGAGCGGGAACGAGTAGGGATCGAAGCACTCGCGCGTTCGGTTGCCTTCCTCGAAACGCAGCCGGCAGGGCGACGCGGGGCCGGCTCCGAGTTGCGCCTCGAACAGCCCGGCGATGGCCCCGCGCGGAAGCGCTGCCCAGCCCCCGGCGGTCGCCACCGCGGCCGTGCGCGCATGCGGGTTGTAGGCGCGCACGCGCCAGCCCTCGCCGTGGCGCCGCGCGCCGAGACAGGCGTACGGATCGTGCAGGCGCGCTTTGGCGAGCAGCGCCAGCTGCGGGTCGAGTACGGGTGTGGCGCGCAAGGTCAAACGCCGGTTATGCCGGCCGTTCCTGGCCGCGCAGGATGTGGCAGAGGTCCATGTCGATGAGTATAGGCGAAGTTGAGATCCGGGGTCACATGGACGGTTTCGACCAGGGTACCCTGGCGCCCGATCGCGCCCGGGAACGTCCGCCGCAGCGCGAGGCCAGGGACCTTGCCCACGATGCGCTCGCCATCGTTCTCGCCGGCGGCCGCGGCTCGCGGCTGTCCGACCTCACCGAGTGGCGCGCGAAGCCGGCGGTGCCTTTCGGCGGCAAGTTCCGCATTATCGATTTTGCACTGTCAAATTGCGTCAACTCCGGCATCCGCCGCGTCGGCATCTGCACGCAATACAAGGCGCAGAGCCTGATCCGGCACGTGCAGCGCGGTTGGAGTTTTCTCGATGGCCGTTTCGGCGAGTTCGTCGAGCTGCTGCCGGCGCAGCAGCGCATTACCGCGGACTGGTACCGGGGCACCGCCGACGCGGTGTACCAGAACATCGATATCCTGCGCCGGCACGAAAGAAAGTACGTGCTGATTCTCGCCGGGGACCATGTCTACAAGATGGACTATGCGCGCATGCTCGCAGACCACGTGGCCAGCCGCGCGGTCATGACCATCGCCTGCATCGAGGCGCCCCTTGCCGACGCGAGGCAGTTCGGCGTAATGACGGTGGATGCGAGCTCGCGCATCGCCGCGTTCGAGGAAAAACCGGCGCGGCCCGCGCCCATGCCGGGCCGCCCCGATCGGGCGCTCGCGAGCATGGGGATCTATGTGTTCGACGAGGCGTTCTTGTACGAACAGCTGATTCGCGACGCCGAAGACAGCACGTCCGGACACGATTTCGGCAAGGACCTCATTCCCCGCCTGGTCGCAGCGGGCCTGCCGGTGCATGCGCACCGCTTCAGCGACAGTTGCGTCAACATTACCAATGGAATTCCCTACTGGCGGGATGTGGGCACGCTCGATGCCTACTGGGAAGCGAACATGGAACTGACGCGCGTCGTACCCGACCTCAACCTGTACGACCGCGACTGGCCGATCTGGAGCTACCTGGAGCAGACGCCGCCGGCGAAGTTCGTGTTCGACGACGACGGCCGGCGCGGCATGGCGGTCGATTCGCTGATATCGGGCGGCTGCATCGTCAGCGGCTCGGAGGTGCGTCGCTCGGTGCTGTTCTCCAACGTGCACGTGCAGAACTACTGCGAAATCGAGGATAGCGTGATCCTGCCGAACGTGGAAATAGGCAATAATGTCACCCTGCGGCGCGTCGTCGTGGACAAACGCTGCCGGCTGCCGAGCGGGTTGGCCGCAGGCGTGGATCCCGAAGCGGACCGCAAACGATTTCATGTAACCGACCGGGGCGTGACCGTGATCGTCCCGGAAAGCCTGGGCCAACGAGTACACCATCTCAGATGACCGCCCCCCGCCCCCTCGATCTCGTGCTCGCATGGCACATGCACCAGCCGGACTATCGCGACCACGCCAGCGGCGAGTTCATGCTGCCTTGGGTCTACTTGCACGCGATCAAGGATTACACCGACATGGCCTGGCATCTGGAGCACCACCCGGGCATGCGCGCAGTGGTCAACTGGGTGCCGGTGCTGCTCGACCAGCTGGAGGATTACGCCGACCAGTTCGCGAGCGGGGCGCTGCGCGACCCCTTGCTGCGGCTGCTCGCCCGCGACCATGCCGAGTCGCTGACCGAGAGCGAGCGCGCGCTGGTGCTGGAGCGCTGTCTGCGCGCGGACAATTCGAGAATGATCGAGCCGTATCCGGCGTACCGGCACATGCGCGATCTGTTTCGCACGCTCGATGCGCAAGGCGGCCAGGCGCTGCGCTACCTGTCGGACCATTTTCTTTACGACGTGCTCATCTGGTATCACCTCGCCTGGACCGGGGAAACGGTGCGGCGCGGGTGCGAGCTGGTGCCGCGGCTGATGGCGATCGGACAGCACTTCGAGCAGCATCACCGCCACGAGTTGTTCCGGCTCATCGCAGACCTGGTGCGCGGGGTGGTCGAGCGCTATTTAAGGCTTGCGCAGGCGGGGCGAATCGAACTCTCGACCACGCCGCACTATCATCCGCTGGCGCCGCTGCTGCTCGATTTCCGTTCCGCGCGCGAAGCCGAAGCGAAAGCGCAACTGCCCGAAACGCCCAGCTATCCCGGCGGTCGCGAGCGGGTCAACGCCCAGCTTCAATCGGCGCTCGAGAGCCATGCGCGCCGCTTCGGCGCGGCGCCGCGCGGCGTGTGGCCGGCGGAGGGATCGGTTTCGGAGAGCTTGCTCGGCGTGCTGGGCGGGAACGGCCTTTCCTGGGCGGCGAGCGGTGAGCAGGTACTCGCCAACAGCCTCGGCGCCGCGCACCGGCCCGTAGCGCGAACGCAATACCTGTACCGCCCCTACCGGCTCGGGAGCGCGCCGGACCTGACCCTGTTTTTCCGCGACGACAGGCTTTCGGACCGGATCGGATTCGAGTACCAGAAATGGCACGGCAGCGATGCGGCGGCCAATTTCATCGGCGAACTGGAATGCATCGCGGCCGGGGCGGCAAAGGACGAACGTCCGCTGGTGAGCGTAATCCTCGACGGCGAGAACGCCTGGGAGCATTATCCCTACAACGCCTATTATTTTCTGAGCGAGCTGTACACGGCGCTGGAATCCCATCCCGCCATCCATGCGACCACCTTCGACGCATTCCTGCTCGCCGGCTCGAACTGGAACGACGGCGGTGCGGCTGCCGGCCCGCCGCCCGCGGCAACGCACAAGCTCGAGCGGCTGGTCGCCGGGAGTTGGGTATACGGCAATTTCGCCACCTGGATCGGATCGAGCGACAAGAACCGCGCCTGGGACTTGTTATGCGCCGCCAAACAGGGCTTCGATCTGGTCAAGGCAAGCGGGCGCCTCGGCGGCGCAGACCTGGCCGCGGCAGAGCGGCAACTGGCCGATTGCGAGGGTTCGGACTGGTTCTGGTGGTTCGGCGATTACAACGCGAGTGCGTCGGTCGCCAGTTTCGACCGGCTCTACCGCGCCAAGCTCGCCAACCTGTACCGGCTGATCGAATTGCCGGTGCCTGGCGCCCTGTCAGAGCCCATTTCCCGCGGGCATGGCGACCCCGAAGGCGGAGGCAGCATGCGCCGCTCAAGCACCGTGGACGAGAGGAAATGAGCGCATCGGTGGCGCTGCTGTTCGGCGTGCACGCGCATCAGCCGGCGGGCAATTTCCCGCATGTGCTGGAGGACGCCCATGCGCGCTGCTACCGCCCGTTTCTGGAAACCTGCTACGGCTATCCCGAGTTCCGTTTCGCGCTGCATTTCAGCGGCCCGCTGCTCGATTACCTGTTGCGCGAGCATGCCGGGGACATGGCGCTGCTCGCGCGCATGGTGGAGCGCGGGCAGGTCGAATTGTTCGGCGCCGGCGACACCGAACCCGTGCTTGCAGCGATTCCGCATCGCGACCGGCTGGGCCAGATCGCCGGGCTCAGCAGGAAGCTCAAAGCGCAGTTTGCGAGCGCGCCGCGGGGGGCGTGGCTGACCGAGCGGGTATGGGAGGCGACGGTGGTGCCCGCGCTGGTCGACAGCGGCATTCGCTATGTCACGGTCGACGATTACCACTTTTTGGCCAGCGGCAAGTCGCCGGCCGAACTGGACGGCTATTTCACCACCGAAGAAGACGGTCGCAGGCTGGACCTGTTTCCGATCTCGGAGGCCTTGCGTTACCGCGTCCCGTTCGCGCTGGCCGGGGAGACCGTGGCTTACCTCGACGGCCTAGCGCGCGAGACCGAATCGGCGGCCGCGATCTATTTCGACGACATCGAAAAATTCGGCATCTGGCCGGAAACCTACGAATGGGTGTACGAAAAGGGCTGGTTGCGCCAGTTCATCGAGCGCGTGCTCGCCTCCGAAAAGATCGTCACCCGGACTTTCGGCGAATATCGCGATCGCGCGCGCACGCGCGGTGTCGTCTACCTCCCGACCACGTCGTACATCGAAATGAACGAGTGGACGCTGCCGGCGCCGGCGGCGCACGCCTATGCGGACCTGGTGGAGCGCGAAAAGCGCAACGGCAGCTATGGCGTGAGCAAGGCGTTCCTGCGCGGCGGCATCTGGAAGAATTTCGTCGCACGCTATCCCGAAGCGAACTGGATGCACAAGCGCATGCTGGCGCTGTCGGAACGCCTCGCGCGCCTGCCGGCGGCACAGCGCACCGGCGAGATGCAAACGCTGCTGTACATGGCGCAGGCGAACGACGCCTATTGGCACGGACTGTTCGGCGGGCTGTACCTGCCGCACCTGCGCCGCGCGGTGTATGCGTCGTTGCTGCAACTGGAGCGCATGCTCGATCAACTCGACCCGCGGCCGTCGTGCCTGTGCCTCGACCTCGATCTGGACGGCGTCGACGAACTGTTCCTGCGCAATGCCGAGCTGCAGGCGGTGGTGAAGCTCGACGGCCGCGCGGCGATCATCGAGCTCGATGCCTATGCCTTGTCGCAGAACTTCGGGGACACCCTGAGGCGTCATGCCGAGCATTATCACCGGCGCGTCCTGGGGGGCGCTGCGAACGCGCACCAGGGCAGCGGCATCGCTTCCGCCCACGACCGGGTCGACCTGAAGCACGACATCGGCGCCGCGGACCTGGAGATCGATGCGGCTGCGCGCAGCTCGTTTCGCGATGCCTGGGTCGGCGCGGACGGGGGCGTACTGCCTCTGGCCGACTACGGGTTGCTCGAGGTCGACGGCGGGAGCGTGGCATTCGGCGCCGCGCGCGGCGGCCTCAGGCTGCGAAAGGAGATCGCGCTCTCCGGCGACCGCATCAGCATCGCTTATCGCCACAGCGGCGCGTTCGACGCGGCCGGGGTTGCGGGCTTCGAAAGCACCATCGATCTCGCCATGCCGAGCTGCGATGGGCCCGGCGCGCACTACCTTTACCGCGACGCCGTCGCCGGGGGCCTGGGCCAGCCGCTCGCGCTCGAGGACATGAGCAAACTGGTGCTGGTCGACAATTTCATGGGCGGCAGCCTCACGCTGCGCTCGAATCTGCCCGTAGCGCTGCGCGCCCGGCCGTGCCATACCGTGTCGCAGTCCGAAGGCGGCTTCGAGAAAATCATGCAATCGGTCACCCTGACGCTGGCGTGGCCGCTGGACGCCGCGCACGCGGACATCGAACTGTCACTGGAAATCCGCAAGCATTCCGCTTGAGGCCTTGGACCCGGTGAGGCTCGGTCCACCGCATCGGCGCATGCGCCGGGGCGGGCGCGCCGCCGGCCGTGCGGCTTCCGCGGGGTCTGGCGTTCAGCCGGAGTGGCGGGAATTCGCGACGACCTGGTGCAGCCCGTCGGCGTCGACGATCTCCAGTTCCCGGTTATGCACCTGGATCAGGTTGGCTTCGCCGAATCCGGACAGGGCCCGGCTGACGGTTTCCTGCGTCAGGCCGAGGAAACTTCCGAGGTCCAGCCGGGTCATGCGCAGGTTGAAGCGGGTGTCGGAGTAACCGAGGCGGGCGTAGCGCTCGCCCAGGATCAGCAGAAACGCCGCTACCCTGGACTCGGCGCCGAGCGAGCCCAGCAGCCACATCTGCATGTGGTCGCGCGCGAGCTGGCGGCTGAGCAGGCGATAGACGAACTGCTGCAAATGCCCGGTTTTGCCGCCCAGGTGGGCAAGCCGCGGGAACGGGATGGTCGCCACTTCGCTGTCCTCGAGGGCTACCGCTTCGGTGCGATAGCGCTGCGTTTCGATTCCGTCCAGGCCGAGCACTTCGCCCGCCATCGGAAATCCCAGCACCTGGTAGCTGCCGTTTGCGTCGAGCAACACGTTCTTGAAGGTGCCGGAGCGGATGGCGTAAATGGGGCCGAACGGATCGCCGGCGCGATACAGGGCCACGCCCTGCTGGACGCGGCGCAGGGTGAAGCTTGCCCCCGGCCCGATGTCGGCGTCATCGAGCCCGATTTTCAGCAGCGCGGCGAGCTCCTTCAGACTTAGCGACGAAGCGCCGCTCGGCGTTTGCTCCCCGATTTGCGCTTCGTGCAATGCGGCGCGTTGTTGCATGGTGACGTTCCTGCGATGGCCCTGGGCGTGTGATCGGTCCGCTGCCGGACAAGCGGGTCGAACGTTGCGGAGCCAAGATCAGTCTAGAGATGATTCAGGAACAGAGATATCGGGCATAGCTGAACTTCGACTACCGGGAATACGGTAGCGCAGGACGCGAATTCAATCCGCCATCGGACCCGCGGCCAGCGGTCTCAGAGCGAGGTGAGGCCCTTGCGGATCGCGTATTTGGTCAGTTCCGCCACGTTGTGCAGGTCGAGCTTGCGCATGATGTTGCGCCGGTGCACTTCGACCGTGCCGGTCGCGATGCTCAGCGTTTGCGCGATCTGGGCCGAAGTTCTGCCGTCGGCGAGCAGCTGCAGCACCTCGCGCTCGCGCCGGCCCAGCACGTCGCCCTGCTTCCCCTGCGGCGAATGCCTGCGCAAGCCGTCGACGATCGCTGTGGCTGCCTCGGCGTACAGAAAGCCCTGGCCTTGCGCCACGGCGCGTATCCCGCGCAGCAATTCCTCGCTGCCGGCGGATTTTGCGATGTAGCCGCGGGCGCCTGCCTCCAGCATCTGCAGCGCCATGCGCCGGTCCGAAAAAGCGGACAGGCCGAGTACCTTGATGTCCGGGTTTTCGGCGAGCATGCGGCGGGTCGCCTCGATACCGCCCATGCCTTCCAGGCCGATGCCCATGACCACCACGTTCGGCGCGAACTCGCGCGCGAGTGCCAGCGCCGCGGCGCCATTGTCCGCCTCTGCGACCAGTTCGATGTCACCGGCCTGTTCCAGGATTGCGCGCAAGGCTTCACGCAGCAGCCGGTGGTCGTCCACCAGCATCAGCCGGATATTCACCACGCTTGCGATTTTCGGCGGCGGTGCTGATCTGGACATCGCTTGCCCCTTGTGGACCGCCGGCCGGCGGGCGGTCCGGCCCGGTCGCGTTACAGCAGTTTGCACGCCTCGTCGAACGCGAGCCGCGGGTTGCGCGGCATCACCTTCGCGGCGTCGCCATGGCCGAGGTTGCACAGGAAATTCGACTTGACGCCGGTGCCATCGAAGAATTCGGCATCGACCTTGGCGTTGTTGAATCCGGACATCGGGCCGCAGTCAAGGCCGAGCGCGCGTGCGGCGAGAATGAAATAGCCGCCCTGCATCGAGCCGTTGCGGAATGCGCTCGTTTCGGCATGCGCTTTCTTGTCCTCACCGGCGAAAATTGCGCGCGCGTTCGGGTTGTTGGCAAACAGCTTCGGCAGGTGTTCGTAGAACGCGGTGTCGTACGCGATGATGGCGGTCACTGGCGCCGCCATCGTCTTGTCCACATTGCCGGGGTTGAGCGCGGGCTTGAGACGCTCCTTCGCTGCCGCGCCGCGCAGGAACAGGATGCGCGCCGGCTGGGTATTCATGGTGGTCGGCGCCCACTTCATCAGTTCGTAGAGCTGGCGCAGTTGTTCGTCGCTTACCGGTTTTGCCTGCCAGCCGTTCTGGCTGCGCGCGTTGCGGAATATCAGGTCCATGTCTTCGGGGCTGAGCGTCATGTTGGCTGTCTTCTTCTCTGGCATCGAAAGAAGCGATTATAGGCGTATGCGGCGAAGGTGCAGGGCAGTCGAACCGCAAGCTGCATTCGGGGCGGGTGTCCGCGTGCGCTGTGATGGCGCTTGGGGCCTGGGCCGATCCGTCGGAACGGGAAAAGTGGCGCGGACGCACCCCAATGTATTGATATTTTACTTTTGGTATATGATTTATCTAATTGTTTTTTAATCAATTTATAATTCTTAAAATCATTGGTCGAATCGCTTTTAAGTCGTTGTCGCAATTGGAGAAATCTTTAATTCAGGGCTTGACCTGGCCAATTAACTCCTCTAGAGTGGGAAATAGTAGCTATTAGTGGGAATTTATGGGATTTTCCGCTCTTGGCGCCAATACCAAAAAGGGGAGACCATGTTTCAGGGTGCTGCAGCCTTAAGCCTCGATGCCAAGGGACGCCTTACCGTTCCTTCGCGCCATCGCGACGCGCTGCAGGGTACGTCTTCCCCCGCTGCCTCCAGCCTCGTGCTCACCGCGCATCCGGACGGCTGCCTGCTGCTCTATCCGGCGAGTGCCTGGGATCCGATCCGCACCCGCGTGATGGCTTTTCCCGCGCTCGATGTGCGCTTCTCCGTGTGGAAGCGCCTGCTCGTCGGCTTCGCCGAGGAAGTCGAAATCGACGCCGCCTGGCGTGTGCTGGTCTCCCCAGAATTGCGCAAGTTCGCCACTCTGGAGAAGCAGGTGATGCTGGTCGGGCAGGGCAGTCATTTCGAGATCTGGAACCAAGACATCTGGGAAAAACAATTGCGGCAGCTGACGGCGCAGACCCAACTGCCGCCGGGGATGGAAGACTTTGCCCTGTGAGCGCCGTTGGTGCTGAGGACGCGCGCCCGGTGCCGGCGCAAGACTCGCACAAGTCGGTGCTGCTGGAGGAGGCGGTCGATGCTTTGGCAATACGTCCCGATGGCGCCTACATCGATGCAACCTTTGGCCGTGGCGGACACAGCCGTCTGATCCTCGACCGGCTGGGTCCGCGCGGGCGCCTGATTGCGCTCGACCGGGACCCCGAAGCGGTCGCGGCCGGAAAACGAATTGACGACGCTCGCTTCTGCATGGTGCACGCGAGTTTCGCCGAACTGGCCGGGGTGCTCGAGCGCCTCGGCCTGGAGGGTGTGGATGGGGTGCTGCTCGACCTGGGCGTGTCCTCGCCGCAGCTCGACGCCGCCGCGCGCGGTTTCAGTTTTCGCCGCGACGGTCCGCTCGACATGCGCATGGACACGAGCCGGGGGCAAACCGCTGCACAGTGGCTGGAAACAGCCGGTGAAATCGAGATCAGGGAGGTGATCCGCGATTATGGTGAAGAACGGTTTGCTAAACAGATTGCAAAGGCGATTGTTGCTGCTCGGCAAAGAGAGCCTGTCGTCACCACAGGGCAACTTGCCGATATCGTGGGTGCGGCCGTCCGCACGCGCGAAAAAGGCAAGGACCCGGCGACGCGCACCTTCCAGGCTGTACGGATTTACCTCAATCAGGAGCTTGCGCACTTGTCGTTAGCCCTGCCGCAAATCCTCGATTCCCTGAGCGCCGGCGCACGCCTCGCGGTGATCAGCTTCCACTCGCTCGAGGACCGCATCGTGAAACGCTTCATGCACGACGCCGCGCACGCCGATGTGCCGCTACGCCTGCCGCTGCGCGCGCGCGAGTTGCCGCAGCCTAGGCTGCGGCTGGTTGGCAAGCCGGTGCGCCCTTCCGCCGGGGAAATTGCGGCCAACCCGCGCGCGCGCAGCGCCACCCTGCGTGTTGCCGAACGCACCGGGGCCTGAGTTGGCGCGGATCAGCCTCGTCCTGCTCCTCGCGCTCACCGTTTGCGCGCTCGGCCTGGTGACCTCGCAGCACAAGGCAAGGAAGCTGTTCGCCGAGCTGGAGCGCGAGCAGGAACATGCCAAGCAGCTCGATGTCGAGTGGGGGCAGCTGCAACTGGAGCAGGGCACCTGGGCGATGCACGCGCGCGTCGAGAAGATCGCGCGCGATCGCCTGCGCATGAGCGTGCCCGACGCGAAGCGCACTCAGGTGGTGCTGCCCGGGACGGTCGCGGGAGAGAATCCGGGAGGCGGGCGATGAATTACGCCGCCAGCCCGGTGCTCGCGCTGCATCTGCCGCTTTGGCGCTCGCGCCTGTTGCTCGCACTCATCGCCGGCGGCTTTCTCCTGCTCGCCGGCCGCGCCGTCTACCTGCAGGGCTTGAACAACGATTTTCTGCAGCATAAGGGTGAGTCGCGCTACAGCCGCGTGCTGGAGATCAGCGCCAATCGCGGCCGGATCACCGACCGCCACGGCGAGGCGCTCGCGATCAGCACGCCGGTGAAGTCGGTATGGGCGATCCCCGAGGAGGTGCAGTATTCCTCGCAGCAGCGCGCCCGGCTCGCCGCGCTGCTCGAAATGCCGCCGCAGGAAATGGACAAGCGCCTGAACGATGCGACGTCCTTCGTCTATCTCAAGCGCCAGATCCCGCCGGAAGTTGCGGAGCGCGTCAACGAACTGCGCATCGCCGGCCTGTTCCAGAATCGCGAATACCGTCGCTATTATCCGGGTGGCGAGGTGATGGCGCACGTGCTTGGCTTCACCGGCGCGGACGACGCGGGCCAGGAAGGCATCGAACTCGCTTTCCAGACGACCCTCGCCGGCAAGCCAGGCAGCCGGCGCGTGATCAAGGACCGGCTGGGGCAGATCGTCGAGGATATGGAGTCGATCCGCGACGCGCAGAACGGCCGCGATCTGGCGCTGGCGCTGGACGCGAAGCTGCAGAATCTCGCTTTCTCGCAACTGAAGCTCGCCGTGGAGAGCAACAAGGCCCGCGCGGGCGCCATCGTGGTGCTCGACGCCAGGACCGGCGAGGTGCTGGCGCTCGCCAATCTGCCCACTTACAACCCGAACAATCGCAGCCGCATGTCGGGCGCGCAATTGCGCAACCGGGTCATCACCGACACCTTCGAGCCGGGCTCCACGCTGAAGCCGTTTGCGGTGGCCATTGCCCTCGAGTTGGGAAAGATCACGCCGGAGACGGTGATCGCAACGGCGGCCGGCAGCCTCTCCATCGGCAACGCCACCATCCATGACGCGCACCGGTTCGGCGACATGACCGCAACGCAGGTGATCCAGCGCTCGAGCAACGTCGGTGCGGCCAAGATCGCCCTCGGCCTGCCGGCCGAGGCGATGTGGGGGATGTTCGACCGGGCCGGTTTCGGCAGCGCGCCGCGCCTCGGCTTTCCCGGCGAGGCCACCGGCAAGCTGCGGGCCTACAAGCGCTGGCGCCCGATCGAGCAGGCCACCATGGCCTACGGGCACGGCATTTCGGTATCGCTGCTGCAACTGGCGCGCGCCTATACCATTTTCGCGCGCGACGGCGAACTGATGCCGCTGTCGCTCCTGCGCGTCGACGCTCCGCTCGCAGGCAGGCAGGTAATCTCTCCCGACACTGCGCGCAAACTGCGCGCGATGCTGGAACTCGCGGTAGGGCCCGGCGGCACTGCGCCCAAGGCGCGCGTGATGGGCTATCGCGTCGCTGGCAAGACCGGCACCGCGCACAAGGAAGAAAACGGGCACTATGCCGAGCACAAATATGTGTCCTCTTTCGTCGGGTTTGCACCGGCTTCCGATCCCAGGCTGGTTATCGCGGTGATGCTGGATGAGCCTTCGGCTGGCCGTTACTACGGCGGGGCCATCGCAGCGCCGGTGTTTTCCGCGGTGATGGGTGGCGCGCTGCGCATGCTGGGCGTGCCGCCGGACGCGCCCCTCAAGCCGCTGGAGTTGCCGCCCGGGGGCTCCGAAATCAAGGAAGGCGTATGACGCCGCGCATGCTTTCCGCACCCGCGCCGCGCACCCGCGCCCGGATGCCGTCGTGAGCAAGGCTGCGCTCGAAATACTGGACCGTCTGCGGCAGCAGGGCGCCAAGATCGGCGGCCTTGGCGCCGACAGCCGTGCCGTGCGCGCGGGCGACGCGTTCCTCGCCTATCCGGGCGCAAGCGCCGACGGCAGGCGCCATATCGCCGCTGCCCTTGCCCGCGGCGCAAGCGCGGTGCTGTGGGAGCGCGAAGGATTTTTCTGGGACGAGGCCTGGGACGTGCCTAATGTCGCCGTGGACGGTCTGCGCGCCCTGGCCGGCGAAATCGCGCACGAGGTCTACGGCCGCCCTTCCGAGAAGCTGTGGCTCGCGGGTGTCACCGGCACCAACGGCAAAACGTCCTGCAGCCTGTGGATCGCGCAGGCGCTCGGCGCGCTCGGGCGCAAGACCGCGGTGATCGGCACGCTGGGCAGCGGCTTTCCGGCCGCGCCGGGCGGGGAATCGACGGCAGATCTCGCGCCGTCGGTGAATACCACGCCCGACGCGATCGAACTGCATCGGCGGCTGGCTGAGTTTCTCCATGCGGGCGCCCAGGGCGTGGCGATGGAAGTGTCCTCCATCGGCCTGGATCAGGGGCGGGTCAAGGGCGCGCAGTTCGATGTGGCGCTGTTTACCAATTTCTCGCGCGACCACCTGGACTACCACGGCGACATGGAACGCTACGCCGCGGCCAAGGCGCAACTGTTCGACACGCCGGGCCTCTCCGGCGCGGTGCTCAACATGGACGACGTGCTGGGCGTGCGCATCGCGCAGAAGCGCGCCGGCCGCAAAGTGGCGTTCGCCGGCTACAGCGCCCATGCCGGGGTCGCCAGCGCCGCCGGACTGGAGTTTTTCCTCGAGGCCGAGAACGTCAGGCAGACGCAGGAAGGCCTCGCTTTCGGCCTGGCGAGTTCCTGGGGGCGTGCCGAAGTAAGAAGCCGGCTGCTCGGGCGCTTCAACGTGCCCAACCTGCTCGGCGTGCTCGGCGTGCTGCTGGGCGCCGGGGTGGCCCTCGATCAGGCGGTGGCGGCGCTCGCGGCGCTCACGCCCCCGCCGGGGCGAATGCAGCGCCTGGGCGGCGCGGGCAAGCCGCTCGCGGTGGTGGACTACGCCCACAGCCCGGACGCGCTGGAAGAAGTGCTCATGAGCCTGCGCCCCCTGGCGGACCCGTCCGCGGGCCGCCTGATCTGCGTCTTCGGCTGCGGCGGCGACCGCGACCGCGGCAAGCGCGCCATGATGGGGGCGATCGCCGCGCGCAACGCCGACCAGGTGGTGCTGACCAGCGACAATCCGCGCAGCGAAGAGCCGCTTTCGATTATCACCGACATACTCGAAGGCGTGCTGGGCGAGGCCAAGGCCGGGCAGGCGCCGCTGGTCATCGCCGACCGGGGCGAAGCGATTGCAGCGGCGATCGCGGGCGCGGCCGCCGGCGACGTCGTGCTCATCGCCGGCAAGGGGCACGAGGACTATCAGGAAATCTCCGGCCGGCGCATTCGATTCCTGGATGCGGCCGCGGCGGCGGAGGCGCTCTCGGCATGGACGCGATGATGGACCTGCGCGAAGCGGCCCAGGGCGCCGGCGGCGAGGCCAGAGGTGCCAACGCGCGTTTTGCCGCGGTATCGAGCGACACGCGCACGATCGGCGACGGCGCGCTGTTCATCGCGCTGCGTGGCGAGCGCTTCGACGGCCACGAGTACCTCGACGCCGCGCGCGCGCGCGGCGCGGTGGCCGCCATGGTCGACCGGCGCGCGCCTTCCCCATGCGGCGACTCGCCGCTGCCGCTGGTGGTCGTGGACGATACGCGGCTCGGACTCGGAAGGCTCGCCGCCCATTGGCGCAGGAAATTCAAATTGCCGCTGATCGCCGTGTCCGGATCGAACGGCAAGACCACGGTGAAGGAAATGATCGCCGCCATCCTTGCCGAACACGCGGGGGCCGGACATGGCTACGCCACGCCGGGCAACCTCAACAACGACATCGGCTTGCCGCTGACCCTGCTCGGGCTGCGTGCGCAGCACAGTTGCGCAGTGGTGGAACTGGGCATGAATCATCCGGGCGAAACCGCCTACCTCGCCGCCATCGCGCAGCCGACCGTGGCGCTGGTGAACAACGCGCAGCGCGAGCATCAGGAGTTCATGCAAAGCGTGGCGGACGTGGCGCATGAGCACGGCGCGGTGTTCGCGGCCCTGCCCGCGGACGGCGTCGCGGTGATCAATGCCGACGACGCCTATGCCGAATATTGGCGCGGCGTGTGCGCGCCAAGGCGGGTGCTGGACTTCGGTCTCGATCGGCCCGCAGCCGTGGGCGGCCGTTTCGAATTGCGCGATTTCGGCAGCGAAATCGTATTGCATGCCCCCGAAGGGGAGGCGTCGATCCGGCTGCGCGCGGCCGGGGCGCACAATGTGCGCAATGCCCTGGCGGCTGCAGCGGCCGCCGCGGCCGCCGGCGTCGGCCTGGCCGCGATCGCGTGCGGGCTCGCCGCTTTTGAACCGGCGCCGGGGCGGCTGCAGAAGCGGACCGGCACGCGCGGCGCCTTCGTCTTCGACGACAGCTACAACGCCAACCCCGATTCGGTCATCGCCGCGATCGAGGTGCTCGCGCACGCCACGGGCAGGAAATTTCTGGTGCTGGGCGACATGGGCGAAGTCGGCGCGCACGGAGCGGCCTTCCACGCCGAGATCGGCCGTTATGCCCGCGTTGCCGGGATCGACCGCCTCTATCTTCTGGGGGAACTGTGCACCCACGCGGCGGCGGCGTTCGGCGCGGGCGCCGAGCACTACGGCGATATCGATGCCCTCCTGGCCGCGCTCGAACCAGGCCTGGGCGCGGGCGTGACCGTGCTCATCAAGGGTTCGCGCTTCATGCGCATGGAGCGGATAGTGCAGGCGCTCACCGGCGCGCAGGCGGGAGGGCACTGAATGCTGCTCGAGCTGTCCCAGTATCTCGCCCGCGACATCCGCGCCTTCAATGTATTCGGCTACATCACGCTGCGCGCGGTGCTCGCCTGCCTCACCGCGCTGGCGATTTCGTTCATCGCCGGGCCTCTGGTGATCCGCAAGCTGACCGCCTACAAGATCGGCCAGTCGGTGCGCAACGACGGCCCGCAGTCGCATTTGACCAAGGCCGGCACGCCCACCATGGGCGGGGCGCTGGTCCTGGTTTCGATCGGCATCACCACGCTCCTGTGGGGCGATCTGTCCAACCGCTTTCTCTGGGCCGTGCTGGTGGTGACGCTGGGCTTCGGCGCGATCGGCTGGGTCGACGATTACCGCAAGGTGGTGGAACGCAATCCGAAAGGGCTGTCGGCCAGGTCCAAGCTCTTCTGGCAGTCGGTGATCGGCCTCGCCGCGGCCGTGTACCTTGCTTTCGCCGTATCGGCGCCCAGCAGCGCCAGAATTTTCGACCTGTTCATGGCGTGGGTGGGCAGCGGTTTTTCCATGACCCTGCCACCCAATGCCGACTTGATCCTGCCGTTCTTCAAGAACATCGCCTATCCGATGGGGGTGTGGGGATTCATCGTGCTGACCTACTTCGTCATCGTCGGCACCAGCAATGCGGTCAATCTCACCGACGGTCTGGATGGCCTGGCGATCATGCCCGCGGTGATGATCGCCGGCGCGCTCGGCCTTTTTGCCTACGTTGCCGGAAACACCGTGTACTCGAAGTATCTGCTCCTTCCCTATATTCCGGGCGCGGGCGAACTGACCGTGTTCTGTGGTGCGCTGTCCGGCGCCGGCCTGGGTTTTCTCTGGTTCAACGCCTACCCTGCCGAAGTGTTCATGGGCGACGTCGGAGCGCTCGCGATCGGCGCGGCCCTGGGCACGGTGGCCGTGATCGAGCGCCAGGAGATCGTGCTGTTCATCATGGGCGGCGTGTTCGTCGCCGAGACGCTCTCGGTAATGCTGCAGGTGCTGTATTTCAAGTGGAGCGGCGGCAAGCGCATTTTCCGCATGGCGCCTCTGCACCACCACTACGAAATGTCGGGATGGAAAGAGTCACAGATCGTGGTGCGCTTCTGGATCATCACCATGATGTTGGTGCTGTTCGGGTTGTCGACATTGAAGCTCAGATGAATCTGACGGGCAAGAACGCTTTGGTCCTCGGGCTCGGTGAAACCGGCCTGTCGATGGCGCGCTTTCTCGATCGCCGTGGCGCGCGCGTGCGCGTGGCGGACACGCGCGAGGATCCGCCCAATCTGGCCGCGCTTGGCGAGAAAGTGCCGCAGGCGGAGCTTGCGTTGGGTCCCTATCGCGACGAGTCTTTCGCCGGCGTCGACCTCATCGCCATCAGTCCGGGTGTGCCGCTGGCGATGTCGCAGGTGAGCGCGGCAGCCGCGCGCGGCGTGCCGGTGGTCGGCGATATCGAACTGTTCGCGCAGGCGCTGCGTGCCGCTGATCGCGGCACGCGCGCCGTGTCGCAGAGCCCGCCGGCGCAGGTGCTCGCCGTCACCGGTACCAACGGCAAGACCACGGTGACCGCGCTGGCCGGAGCCATGTGCCGGCGCGGCGGCCTGGCGACCGAGGTGGCGGGCAATATCAGCCCGGCGGCGCTGGATGCGCTGATGCAATGCGAAGATGCGCGGCGCCAGCCCGAAGTATGGGTGCTCGAACTCTCCAGCTTCCAGCTCGAGACCACGCGCACGCTCAATCCGGCCGCGGCGACGGTGCTGAATATCAGCGAAGACCATCTCGACCGCTACGACGGCATGCAGGCCTACGCGCGGGCCAAGGCGCGGATCTTCAGGGGCGAGGGCATCCAGGTGCTCAATCGCGACGACGTACGCAGCGTGCGCATGGCCGTGGCCGGACGCAAGCATGTCAGCTTCGGCCTGGATGCACCCGGCCGGGCCGGTGACTTCGGCCTGCGGCGGGACGCCGGCGAACTGTGGCTGGCGCAGGGCGCTACACCGCTCATCGCGGCGAAGGAATTGCCGATCGCCGGACTGCACAACGCCGCCAACGCGCTCGCCGCGCTGGCGCTGACTCGCGCGCTCGGCGGGTCCTATGCGCCGCTGCTCGCCGCGCTGCGCGAATTCAAGGGCCTGCCGCATCGCCTGGAGAAGGTCGGCGAATTCGATGGCGTCGCCTTCTATGACGACTCCAAGGGCACCAACGTCGGCTCCACGGTCGCGGCGCTGAAGGGATTTTCCGAGCAG
>Ga0172373_10002748_pt1 | contig 26556 bp, 24 predicted proteins | sample Lak10m_2_FD_114546 | JGI IMG/M metagenome (GOLD analysis project Ga0172373, IMG submission 114546) | Freshwater microbial communities from Kabuno Bay, South-Kivu, Congo - kab_092012_10m | ecosystem: Environmental > Aquatic > Freshwater > Lake | place: Democratic Republic of the Congo...
AATCCCAGGACCCCGCTACGCCAGGGCGGCTTTGGATCTGTCCGCGATCGCGCGGAACCCGGCGGGGTCGTTTACCGCGAGGTCCGCGAGGATCTTCCGGTCGACCTCGATGCCCGCCTTTTTCAGCCCGAACAGGAACTGGCTGTAGGAGAGCCCGTTCTCCCGCGCGGCGGCGTTCACGCGGACGATCCAGAGGGCCCGGAACTCCCGCTTGTTGCAGCGCCGGTCGCGGTAGGCGTAGCGCAGCGCGCGCGCCACGGCTTCCTTGGCGGATCGAAGCAGGCTTCCGTGCCCGCCGCGGAACCCCTTGGCGAGCTTGAAGATCGAGCGGCGCTTCTTGTGCGAATGTACGGCTCTTTTCACGCGAGGCATGTCGTTTCCCTTCTCTCTTGTTCTTCCCTGTTGGTCGTCGTCCGCCCCGTGCTAAAGGTACGGCAGCAGGCGGCGGATCGACTTCTCGTTGGTGTGGTGGACCAGGGAGGACTTGCGCAGCGCGCGCTTCCGCTTCCGGTCCTTCGACGTCAATATGTGGCTCTTTCCGCATTTGGCGCGCTTGATCCCGCCTGCGCCCGTCGCGCGAAACCGCTTGCTCGCGCCACGGTTCGATTTCATCCTGGGCATGACCTATCCCTCCGTTTTCTGCGCCGGCTGCGCGGCCGACGGCGACGGCGCGGTCTTGGTCGCCGCCGTCGAAGCGGCCGTCGCCTGCGGCTTTTCGCCGCCGCCGACGGGCTTCTTTTTGTGCGTCGTGGGGGAGACGATGGCCATCATCGTCTTCCCTTCCATCTTCGGGGCCGACTCGACCTTGGCGACGTCGGCGATCGCTTCCACTATGTGCTTCAGGACCTCGAAACCGCTCTGCGAGGCGTAGGCGAGTTCCCGCCCGCGGAACCGGACGGTCACCTTGACCTTGTCGCCCTCATCGAGGAAGCGGCGGATATGCTTCAGCTTCGTGTTGAGATCGTGCTCTTCCGTCTTCGGCCGGACCTTGATCTCCTTGACCTGTATGACGGTCTGCTTCTTCCTGGCCTCCTGCTCGCGCTTGCTCGTGATGTACTTGAACTTGCCGAAATCCATGATCCGGCAGACCGGGGGCACTGCCATTGGGGCCACCTCGACAAGGTCGAGATCCTGCGCCCTCGCGTTCTGAAGCGCCTCCGACGTTCTCACGACTCCCAGCTGCTCCCCTTCCGGGCCCACGAGCCGGACTTCCGGAACCTGGATCTGCTCGTTGATTCTCGATTCCTTGGCGATGACGTCCTCCTTTACTCTATCCGGTTGACCGTTTCCCCGCGAAGACGTTCGACGAACGCCTCGACCGGCATGGGGGGGAGCTGCTCCCCTCCGCGCCGCCGCGGGGATACCATTCGCGCTTCCGCCTCGCGCTCGCCCACCACGAGCGCGTACGGCACCTTGTTCAACTGGGACTCGCGGATCTTGTACCCCAGCTTTTCGTTCCGGTAATCGCCCTCCGCGCGGAACCCGGCGCCGCGAAGCCTGCCGACGACCTCCCGGGCGAACGCGTTCTGCTTCTCCGTGACCGGCACGACGTCGGCCTGCACCGGGGCGAGCCACACGGGGAAGGCGCCGGCGTGATGCTCCACGAGCACGCCGAAGAACCGCTCCAGCGAGCCCATCAGGGCGCGGTGGATCATTATGGCGCGACGCGGCGCGCCGTCGTCGGCCACATAGGAAGCGTCGAACCGCTCGGGGTTGTTGAAGTCCACCTGGATCGTCGAGCATTGCCACGAGCGCCCGAGCATGTCCTTGATCTTGATGTCGATCTTCGGTCCGTAGAAGACCCCTTCACCGGGATCGACAGCGAAGGGAAGCCCCTTCCGCTCGAGGGCCTTCCGAAGGGCGGCCTCGGCGAGATCCCAGTTCTCGAGCGTCCCGGCGTATTTCTCCGGGCGCGTCGAAAGGTAGACGTCGTACCGCTCGAACCCGAAGGCGCGCAGAACGAACAGCGTGAAATCGAGGAGCGTGAAGATCTCCTCGTCGAGCTGGTCCGGGTGCAGGAACAGGTGGGCGTCGTCCTGCGTGAACCCCCGCACGCGGAGAAGGCCGTGCAGGGTCCCGGACGGCTCGTACCGGTACACCGTGCCCAGCTCCGCGTAGCGGATCGGCAGGTCGCGGTAAGACCGCATGCGCGACTTGTAGATCTGTATGTGGAACGGGCAGTTCATCGGCTTGAGCTGGTACTCCTGCCCCTCGATGTCGATCGGGGAGAACATCGCCTGCCGGTAGAAGTCCGTGTGCCCGCTGATCCGCCACAGATCGAGGCGCGCGATGTGGGGCGAGAAGACCAGGTCGTACCCCGCCTTCGCGTGCTCGTCCCGCCAGAAATCCTCCATGACCCGTCGGACGACCGACCCCTTCGGGTGCCACAGGATGAGCCCCGGCCCGATGTCGTCCGACACGCTGAACAGGTCGAGCTCCCGGCCGATCTTCCGGTGGTCGCGCTTCTTTATCTCCTCGAGGAGCCGCAGGTGCTCTTCGAGTTCCTTTTTGGAGGCGAAGGCGACCCCGTATATCCGTGTGAGCATCCTGTTCTTCGAATCGCCGCGCCAGTACGCCCCCGCGGTGTTCATCAGGCGGAACGCGCCCAACCGTCCCGTTCCGGGGACGTGCGGCCCACGGCACAGATCGAGGAAATCGCCCATGCGGTAGAGGGAAACGGTCGCGTCGGGTATGGCGGCGAGCAACTCCTCCTTGTACGGCTCCCCCGGAAACAGCGAACGCGCCTGCTCCTTCGTCGCCTCTTCACGGACGAAAGGACGATCGGCCTTGACGATCTCCCGCATCCGCTCCTCTATCCGCACGAGGTCTTCCGGCGTGAACGGCGTTTCGACGTCGAAGTCGTAGTAGAACCCGTTTTCTATGGCCGGGCCGATCGTGATCAGGGCCCGGGGGAAAAGCTCCTTCACGGCGGCGGCCATGACGTGAGCCGTGCTGTGGCGCAGGATCTCCACGCCGTCCGGATCGGACGGGAGAACCCATTCGGCCTTCGCTCCGTCGGGAAGCGTGCCGGAAAGGTCCGTCACCACGCCGTCGACCCTGGCGGCGATGACGACCTTCGCCTTCCCTTCCTTCCTGGCAAACTCGAGCAACGTCATTACTTCGAAGACTCCTTGCGGATTTCGTGAAGCGCGCCGTCCGGGGAGAGAAATGGTGGGCGATACTGGACTTGAACCAGTGACCCCCTGCATGTCAAGCAGGTACTCTAACCATCTGAGCTAATCGCCCATCCCTCCGTTCAGGATCAATGAATTTACCGGCTGCGGATGGAAATGTCAATGATATTCCGGTCGGTTCCGTCGGTGGACGGCGTCGTAAAAACCCCTTGGCGTCGGCTCGAACATGACGACCGGCGCCCCTGCTCGCTTCGAAACATCCTCCGGATAGAGGCCGTCCAGGAACATGTCCCCCGCGTCCCGAAGGGTGACGGAGGGGATGTAAAGCGTCCCGTCGACGTTCCCCCGTACCGCCGCCGCGATATCGTTCCCCCCGAGCAGGCCCGTCACGGTGACGCTTTCCCCCATCAGGCGGTTGGCGATCGGCGCCGCGACGAACCGCGCCCCCGCCCGTGAGGAGAATTCCTCAAGAAATCCGGTTACGAAGCCCGACGCGGAGCGTCCCGTCGCTACGGTGCCCCCGGTTGCGCCGCCCGGCCACCGCTTCCTGCGGAACAAAGCGGCCGACTCGTCCAGAAACGTCCGCACCAGCCCGACGCCGTTTCCGATCTGCGCGAACGATCCGTACGAACGGCGTCCGGGAACATCCCGTCCCGCCATCAGGTAATATTCGTCGGCGGCCACGGCGAACGGCTCGCCGTCGTCGCCTTTGCCGAGTTTCCGGCCGATCGCGCGAAGCATGTCCAGCGTCTCCCGGGCCTCGTCGCGAGTGACCGGGCGCAGCGGCGGAAGTCCGGCCCTGTGGGATGTGAGCCCCACGGGCACCACGGCCACGGTGCGCAGCCCGGGACGCAGGCCGGCCAGTTCCCCCAAGGTCCGCGCGAGCTCGGCGCCGTCGTTCACGCCTGGGCAGACGACGATCTGGCCGTGAAGGGAGACCCCTGCGCGGGTCAGCCTGCTCATCAATCGCATGACGTCCGCCGCGCGCGGGTTCCCGAGCATCCGCCGGCGCAGCTCCGGGTCGGTCGTGTGGATCGACACGTACAGCGGAGAGAGACGGTACCGGACTATCTTCTTCTCCTCCGATTCGGAGAGGTCCGAGAAGGTGACGTATTGCCCATGGAGGAACGACAGGCGGACGTCCTCGTCCTTCACGTACAGGGTGCGGCGAAGACCCTTGGGCAACTGGTGGACGAAGCAGAAGATGCACCGGTTCCGGCAGCGGCGGACGCGGATCGGCTCCGGAAAAATCCCCGGCGCCTCCCCTCCCGTTCGAAACTCCTTCCTGCGTGCGACCCCGGACGCGTCCCGCCAGGCGAGCGTGAACCGGCTCCTCGATGTGAGGAAATGAAGGTCGAGAAGGTCCTCCACCCGGCGGCCGGACACGGAGACGATCCTGTCGCCGGGGACGATCCCGGCCCGTTCCGCGGGAGACCCGTGCGCAACCGCCTCGACTCCGACGCCGATCCGTGACGGACCGGCCTTTGAACCCTCAGGCATCGGATAGCTTCCGGAGGCCTATGTAGAGATACTGGAGCCCCGAAACGACCGTCGTGACGGCGCAGGCCAGCGTGACCGCGCGGCACGGAAGGCTTCGCGCTTCGGCGCCCAGCGCCATCGCCTCTGCGGGAAAGGCCGCGACGGAGAGGAAGTAGATGACCGTAACGATCTGGACCGCCGTGTTCACCTTGCTGAGAAGGGTCGGACGGATGTCGCTGGAATCGAAAAGGAGAAGGAACAGGAAGCTCCCGACGACGATGAAGACGTCCCGGCTGATCACCATCACGGCGAGCCGCAGGGGAACGATGTGGACCCAGGAGAGGACGACGAAGGCCGTCGCCATCAGCAGCTTGTCCGCGATCGGGTCGAGCAGCGCCCCGACAAGCGTCCGCTGCCGCAGCCAGCGTGCCAGCAGGCCGTCGAGCGCGTCCGTCGCCCCGCAGACCGCGAACACCGCCAGCGCCGCCTTCTCCCTGCCCGAGATCAGCAGGTAGGCGAAGTACGGGACCAGCAGGACGCGCGCCGCCGTCAAGCCGTTGGCGATGTTTATCAGGCGGGCTTCGTCGAACCGTTCTCTTGCGGACGGTGGAACCATAGCTCCCTTTCGATCAGATTGAGCAGCTCCGTCATCCCCTCACCCGACTTGGCGGAAACGGACAAGGACCCTTCATGGCGGGCGGCCCCGGGAAGGCAAAGGTCGCGCTTGTTCGTCAGGAGGACGATCGGCTTGTCGAGGAACGACAACTCGCCGAGGATGGCGTTCACCGAAGCGACGTTGCTGTCCATCGCGTCGGAGGATCCGTCGACCACGTGCAAAAGGAGATCGGCCTCGCCTATCCCCTCGAGGGTCGCCAGAAACGCCTGCCGAAGCTCGTCCGGAAGATCGTGTATGAAACCGACCGTGTCGACGAGGATCGCTTCCCGCCCGCCGGGCAGCCGGAACTTGCGGGCGGTCGGATCGAGCGTCGCGAAGAGCTGGTCCGCCACGAAAACGTCGGCCCCGGTCAGCCGGTTGAAGAGGGTCGATTTCCCGGCGTTCGTGTACCCTACGAGCGCGACCACCGGGAAGCCCACCTCGCGTCGCCGCCGGTAATGGAGCGTGCGCGTCCTGCGCACCGTGGCCAGTTCCCGCTCGAGCTGCCGGATCTGCACCCGAATGCGGCGGCGATCCTCCTCGAGCTTCTTCTCACCCGGTCCCCGGGTGCCGATCCCGCCGCCGAGCCGCGACAGGTCCTTGCGACCCCCCGCGAGCCGCCCGAGCCGGAACGAAAGCTGGGCGAGCTCCACCTGGAGCCTCCCCTCCCGGGTGCGCGCCCGCCGGGCGAAGATGTCCAGTATGACCTCGCGCCGGTCGAGGGTCTTGACGTCGAGCTCCTCCTCGAGAAGCGCCTGCTGCTTCGGCTTGAGCAGGTTCTGGAAGACCACCAGGTTCGCGCCCAGATTTTCGATCTCCTCCTTGAGGCGAACGATGGTCCCCTTCCCGACGACCGTCGCCGGATTCTCCGCTTCGACGCTCTGCACGTGGGATGCGGCCACTGCCGCTCCCGCCGCGAGCACGAGGTCCTTCAGCTCGTCCATCACCTCCGCGACGTGCATCACCGCCGCCGGCCCGCGGGTCCGCTTCCGGTGGGCGTACACGAGGAGGGCGCGCTCCTTCCTGCCCGATTCGACCCTCATCCGTGAAGACGCAGGACGTCGTAGCCGAAGCGGCCGCGAAGCTCCCGTGCCAGGTCCAGCGACGGAGCCACGCCGCAGCCGTCGGGCAGGGAGATCACCGCCTCGAACTCGCCGGGACGGATCGCGTGGATGAACCCCCTCTTCTCTCCCGCGTTGCGAAGGATCGTCCGCCGAAGCTCGGCCACGTCCACGGGGCTCATCCGGTCCAGCAACAGATGGAAGTGCACCGATTTCGCGAGCCGCTCGCGAACGTTCTCCATCCGGAAGACTTCCTCGGTGAGGATCTTCACCCCCTGGTCCTCGATGCTGAGCCTGCCGAGGAGGAAGACGGGCTCCGTGCCCACCAGCGCCTGGCGGCATTCCGGGAGCTGCCGGGAGAAGACCACGACGTCCACGGTTCCCTCCAGATCCTCGAGCGTCCAGGTGGCCATCTTCTCCCCTCGGCGGGTCATCTTCTCCTTAAACCCCGTTACGAGGCCGCCGATGCGGACCTCGGCGCCATTTTCCGCAGGAAGCCTGCCGGTGGTCGTGTTGGCGTAAAGCGCGATCTCCCCCGCGTAGGAGTCCATCGGGTGCCCGGTGATGTAGAAGCCCAGCGTCTCCTTCTCGAAACCGAGCCGCTCAGGGCGCGACCACGAAGGCGCCGCATCCGCTTTCCGCCCCCGCTTGCGAGGCTTGCCGTCGGACGATTCGCCGAAGAGCGCGAACTGGCCGGATTCGCGCCTGCGGACCTCGGCCTGCGCCTCGTCGAGGAGGGATGGAAGCTCGCCGAACACCTTGCCGCGATCCGGTTCGAGGGAATCGAGCGCCCCGGACTTTATCAGGCTTTCAACCGCCCGCTTGTTCACCTTCCGCAGATCCACCCGGGAAAGGAGGTCGGGAACCGAACGGAAAGGACTCTCCGTGCGCGCCTCCATGATGGCGTCGATCGCGGAGGCCCCGAGTCCCTTGATCGCGGAAAGACCGAAGCGGATCGACCGGTCGGAAGGGAAGAAGGCGTTCCGCGATTCGTTCACGTCGGGCGGGAGGATCGGGATCCCCTTCTCCCTGCAATACGCGATGTACTGGATTATCTTGTCCGTGTCGCCGGACTCGGTCGTCATCAGGGCGCTGTAGTACTCCACCGGGTAATGCGTCTTGAGGTAGGCGGTCTGGTACGCCAGGAGCGCGTACGCGGCGCTGTGCGACTTGTTGAAGCCGTACCCGCCGAATTGCGCCATCAGGTCGAAGATCGCGGCCGCCTTGGCCTCGGGGATACCGTTACCCTTCGAACCTTCCAGAAAGTGGGACTTCTGCCGCTCCATCAGGGCGTCGTCCTTCTTCCCCATCGCCTTGCGGAGAACGTCGGCCTCGCCCAGCGTGAACCCGGCCAGCGCCTTGGCGATCTCCATCACCTGCTCCTGGTAGACGATGACGCCGTACGTGTCCCCGAGGATCTCCTTCAGCAGCGGATGGAGAAACTCCGCCTTCCGCCTCCCGTGCCGCCGCTCCACGAAATCTTCCGCCATGCCGCTCTGGAGGGGGCCGGGGCGGTACAGGGCCACCAGGTCGATCAGGTGGTTGAACTGGTCGGGCTTGAGGTTCTTGACGAGCTGGGTGAACCCCGGGCTCTCCGCCTGGAAGACTCCGACCGTGTCGCCGCGTCCCAGCACCTCGTACGTTTCAGCGTCGGTGAGCTCCAGGGCGTTCGGATCGATCTCGATTCCCCGAAGCTCCTTCAGGAGTTTCAGTGTGCCGTCGATCGCGGTCAGCGTGCGCAGGCCGAGGAAGTCGAACTTGACCAGCCCGACCCGCGCGGCCGGGTCCATCCCGTACTGCGTGGTGATCTCGCCCGTCGCCTGCCGGTACAGGGGCGAATAGTCGGTGATCGGCCGGTTGGCTATCACCACAGCCGAGGCGTGCGTGCCGGCGTGCCTGCTGCGCCCCTCTATCTCCCCCGCGAAGCGGAAGAGGTCGGCGATCTTCGGGTTCGATCCGATCATTTCCCCGAAGCGCGGTTCCGCCTTGAGCGCGTCCTTGACCGTCTTGAGGTCGGCAGGGATCATCTTCGCTATCCGGTCGACCTCGGCATAAGGCATCTCGAGGACCCTTCCGACGTCTCGCACGGCGCCCCGCGGCTTCCACGTCCCGAACGTGATGAGCTGGGCCACGTTCTCGGCTCCGTACCTGCGCCGCACGTAGTCGATCACTTCCTCACGGCGGTCCCGGCAGAAGTCGCAGTCGATATCGGGGATGCTCACCCGTTCCGGGTTCAGGAACCGCTCGAAGAGGAGCTTGTAACGGATCGGATCCACCTCGGTGATCCTGACGCAGAACGCGACCAGGCTCCCGGCCGCGCTGCCGCGGCCCGGCCCGACCGGGATCCGCTCGTCCTTCGCCCAACCGATGAAGTCGGCGACGATGAGGAAGTAGCTGGAAAAACCGGTCTTCGCGATGACCGAAAGCTCGTACTCCAGTCGGCTTCGATACTCCTCGACCAGCGCCCGGGGCGGCACCCCCTCCAGTTTCGACCGCTCGGCGAGACGCCGCTCGAGCCCGTCGACCGCCATCTCCCGCAGCTTCCCGTCGGCGGTGACTCCCGGGGGCAGGTCGACCTCCGGGATCTTGTTCACCCCGAGCTCGATCTTCACGCAGCACCGCTCGGCGATCGCGAGGGTGTTCGACAGCGCGTCGGGGGCGAAGTGCCCGAACGCCCTGTCGAACTCCTCGGCCGTCTTCACGTAGAACTGGTCCGAGCCGAACCGCATCCGCGTCTGATCCGAGATCGTCTTACCGGTCTGGAGGCAGAGAAGGATCTCCTGCAGCTTGTCGTCGCCCGGGTTCAGGTAGTGGCAGTCGTTCGTCGCGACAAGCGGGGTCCCGGTCCGGCGCGCCAGCGCGACGAGGAGCGGATTCATCTTCGCCTGGTCGGGAAGCCCGTTGTCCTGGATCTCGAGGTAGAAGCGCCCGTCGGAGAAGATCGACTTGTACTCCTCAAGGACCTCGAGGGCCTTCGCCTCGCCCTCCGTCCCCATGACGGACGGGATCTCGCCCTGAAGGCACGCCGACGTGGCGATCAGCCCCTCCGAGTGCCTGCGCAGCAGCTCCTTGTCGACCCTCGGCTTGTAATAGAACCCTTCCGTGTGGGCGAGCGAGGAGAGCTTCATCAGGTTCCCGTAGCCGATTTCGTTTTCGGCCAGCAGGATCAGGTGGTGGGCGTATTCGCCGGTCGTGGCGACTTTCCGCTCCAGGCGGGACCCGGGGGCGACGTACATCTCCGTGCCGAGGATCGGCTTGACGCCGCCGCGCTGGGCCTCCTCGTAGAACTCGATCGTACCCATCATCCCGCCGTGATCGGTGACGGCCACGGCGGGCATTTTCATCTTCTTCACGTGCTCGATCAGCGGCTTGAACTGGATCGTCCCGTCGAGGAGGCTGTATTCCGAATGGAGGTGGAGGTGGACGAAGCTCTTCATTCCCACTCGATGGTGCCCGGCGGCTTCGAGGAGATGTCGTACGCGACGCGGTTGATCCCCTTGACCTCGTTGATGATCCGCGTGGAGATCCGCTGGAGCACGTCGTACGGAAGCCGGACCCAATCGGCGGTCATCCCGTCCTGGCTGTGGACGGCCCGGACGGCCGCGACGTTTTCGTATGTCCTGAAATCCCCCATGACGCCGACCGTCTTTATCGGGAGCAGTACGGCGAACGACTGCCAGATCGACTCGTAGAGCCCCGCCGCCCTGATCTCGGCGTCGACGATCGCGTCGGCCTCTCGCAGGATGCGCAGCCGTTCTTCGGTGACCGGCCCTATGATGCGTACCGCGAGACCCGGTCCCGGGAACGGCTGCCGCTCGAGCACGCGTGTTGGCACCCCGAGCTCGCGCCCCAGCTCGCGGACCTCGTCCTTGAACAGCTCCCGAAGCGGTTCGACGAGCCGCAGGTTCATCCGTTCGGGAAGCCCGCCCACGTTGTGGTGCGACTTGATGACGGCGGACGGGCCCTTGAACGACACGCTCTCTATGACGTCCGGATAGAGGGTCCCCTGGGCGAGGAAACCGACGCCGGGGATCTTCCGCGCCTCCTCCTCGAACACGCGTACGAAGAGCTCGCCGATGATCTTCCGTTTCCTCTCGGGATCCTCCACGTCCGCGAGCGCCTCGAGAAACCGCGCGGAGGCGTCGACGAAATCGAGCCGCAGGCCGATCGCGTCGCGGAAGGTCCGCACGACCTCCTCGGCCTCGCCGCCCCGGAGCAGCCCGTTGTCGACGAAGATGCAGGTGAGCCGGTCGCCGATCGCCCTGTGCAGGAGCACCGCCGCGACGGACGAGTCGACCCCGCCGGAAAGCCCGAGGACCACCCCCTCCGTCCCCGTCTTCTCCCGTATCTTCGCCACGCTGCTCTCGACGAAGGAGTGCATCGTCCAGTCGGGGGAAAGCCCGCAGACGCGGAACAGGAAGTTGGCGAGTATCTCCTTCCCCCGCGGGGTGTGCACCACCTCGGGGTGGAACTGCACTCCGAAGATCGTCCCCTCGTGGTTGGACATCGCGGCGACCGGCGTGCTCCCCGAACGCGCGATGGATGAAAACCCCTTCGGCAACTCGTCGATCCGGTCCCCGTGGCTCATCCAGACGGGGATCTCCATGTCGTGGCGGAACTCCTCTATCCCCATGAAAAGAGGGCTCCCCCATTGCCCCCCGATGCTGGCGACGCCGTACTCGCGGTCGTCCGAGCGGCCGACCTTGCCGCCCAGCAGGTCGGCCACCAGCTGCATCCCGTAGCAGATCCCCAGTACGGGAACGCCCAGCTCGAGCACCTCCTTCGGGATACGCGGCGCGTCGGAGTCGTAGACGCTGGAGGGCCCGCCGGAGAGGATGATCCCGGCAGGCGCGAAGCGGCGGACGAACTCCGCCCCCACGTTGTAGGGGTGGATCTCGCTGTAGACGCGCTGCTCCCGCACGCGCCGCGCGATGAGCATCGTGGTCTGCGACCCGAAGTCGAGGATGAGGATCTTCCCGTCCAATGCGCTACTCCACCCGGTAGTTCGGGGCTTCCTTGGTGATGATCACGTCGTGGACGTGGCTCTCGCGCAGCCCGGCGGGGGTGATCTTCAGGAAACTCGCCCGCTTCTTCAGTTCCTCGATGTTTCGCGCCCCCACGTACCCCATCCCGGCCTTCAAACCGCCGACGAGCTGGAAAACGACGGCCGCCAGGGGGCCGCGGTTGGGAACGCGCCCCTCGATCCCCTCGGGGACGAGTTTGCTCTCGGTCTCGACGTGGGACTGGAAATACCGGTCCTTGCTCCCTTTCTTCATCGCCTCCAGCGACCCCATCCCCCGGTAAACCTTGTAGGAGCGGCCCTGGTACAGGATCATCTCGCCCGGGCTCTCCTCGGTCCCGGCGAAAAGGGAGCCGATCATCACGGAGGAGGCCCCTGCGGCCATCGCCTTCGTGATGTCCCCGGAATATTTGATCCCGCCGTCCGCCATGATGGTGACGCCCTTCCGCTTCGCCGCCTTCGCGCAACGCATGATCGCCGTGAACTGCGGGACCCCTACGCCCGCCACGACGCGGGTCGTGCAGATCGATCCGGGGCCGACTCCCACCTTGACGGCGTCCACCCCGGCCTTGATCAGCGCCTCGGCGCCCTCCCCGGTGGCGACGTTCCCCGCGATCATCCGCACTCCGCGGAAGGTCGTGCGGATTGCCTTGACTACCCGCAGCACGTCGCGCGAATGCCCGTGAGCCGTGTCGACGCATATGACGTCCACGCCCGCCTTGATGACCTTCTGGACACGCTCCTCCCACCCGGATACGCTGACGGCCGCGCCGACGCGCAGCCTTCCGAGGGAGTCCTTGCAGGCGTTGGGATACTTGGTGATCTTCAGGATGTCCTTGATCGTGATGAGCCCCTTCAGGTTGTTCCGCCCGTCCACCACGAGGAGCTTCTCGATCCTGTTCCGGTGAAGGATTTCCCGGGCCTGGTCGAGCGTCGTCCCCACGGGGACGGTGACCAGGTCGTCCTGCGTCATCACGGAGCGGATCGGCTGCTCGAAATTCGTCTCGAACCGGAGGTCGCGGTTGGTGAGGATTCCGACGAGCTTCCCGTCGCGCGTGACGGGAAGTCCCGAGATGCGGTACTTCTTCATCACCTCGAGGGCCTCGTTGACGCGCTGATCGGGATCGACCGTGATCGGATCGGAGATCATTCCGCTCTCCGATTTTTTCACGCGGTCCACCTCGGTCGCCTGCTCGTCCGGGGTGTTGTTCCGGTGGATGATCCCGATCCCGCCCTCGCGGGCCATGGCGACGGCGGTGTCCGCCTCCGTGACCGTGTCCATCGCGGCCGACACGAGCGGGATGTTGAGCCTTATGTCGGGAGTGAGGTGGACGGTCACGTCCACGTCCTTCGGGATCACCGACGACTCCGCCGGAATCAGAAGCACGTCGTCGAACGTCAACCCTTCACCCATCACACCCGCCGACGAGATCCCCGTTCTCTTTTTCATCCGTCCTCTCCCCCGTTTCGTCCGACTCCCGCCAGTATCCCCTCGAGGAGCCCGGCGTCGCTCACTGTGACCCAGTTCAGGCCAAAACGCTCCAACGCCGCGACGATCAGCAGCGTCCCGGGAACGACGTACCGTTCCCGCCCCTTCTCCATCCCCGTCACGCGCAGACGCTGCGCGTCCGTCATGCGCCCGAGCCGGCCTGCCCACCGACGGACCGCCGCCCCTGAAAGCCTGGCCCCGTCGATCCGGTCAGGGTCGTAGCGGGTCATCCCCATCTCCATCGCGGCCAGCGTCGTGAACGTTCCAGCCGTGCCTATCAACCGGCGGAACCTCCTGCTCCCGAAAATCCTCGTCCCGTCCTCGATCCGCCGTCCCGCGTAGTAGGACACCGCGCGAAGCTCCCACGGATCCGGCGGGTCCGACAGCGGAAGCAGGGTGGACATCGCGACCACTCCCGTCGGAATGGAAACGGACTCGCCCTCTCGGTGCCCGTAGGCGAACTCGGTGCTCCCGCCGCCGATGTCCATCGCCACGTCCCCCGGCCTGCCGGCCACCGCCTGCCCGATGCCTTCCCAGGCGAGCCGCGCCTCCTCGGCCGGACCGATGACCTCTATGTCGATCCCCGCGGCCGAGGCCGCCTCGAGGAAATCGGCGCTGTTCTCCGCGGACCGCAGGCAGGCGGTCCCGCACGCCCGGTACGACGCCACCCCGGCCCGGCCCATCTCCCGGCGAAATTCCCGAAGGACCCGGACGCCCGCGGCGAACTCCGTCTTCCCGATCCGCCCGGTTTCCCGCAGGAGCCGCCCGAGCCCGACGATCGACCGCATCCGCGCGACGGGAACGGGCCGCCTGCCGCCCCGTTCGGCGACCAGCATCCGGATCGTGTTCGTCCCGACGTCGATCGCCGCCTCTCTACGCAACCGGTTCGCCCTCGCCCTCGTCCTGGGTGGACCCCTCCCCTCCCGTGCGCTCCAGCACCCCGATGACGCTGGCCCCGTACAGGTACGCCGCCGCGAAGAGGTAGGCAACGAGTATAAAACAAATGATGCTGAACAAGGAACCGTAAAGAAGATTCAACTTGCTGAATTTCCTGACGTAAAAGATGAAGCCGAACTTGATGCCCTGCAGCAGCGCGAGGAAGATGACGGTCCCCGCGAGCGCGTTGCGCAGCCGCACCTTTCCCGGAGAGAGATAACGGTAGCTCAGCACGCTCCCCAGTAGCATGATCCCGGCAAGGACCAGCTCCGCGACAAGTTGAAGAAGGCTCCGTATGGCGTGGTTCATCTGGTGGGACAGCCCCTTCGTCAGGTAGAAGAGCCCCTCCCACAGGGGCGGCACGACGATCGCCGCGGCGGTCAGCACGATGAGGACCACCACGAAGACGACGTGAAACGCGATGGAACGCCGGATCCGCTTCTGGCGCTTCCGCATCAGCATCACCGATAGCGACGTGTGGACCGCGTCCGTCGCGGAGAAGGAGGAGAAGAGGAGCAGCACGGTACCGAGGATTCCGAAGGCGCTCCCCGCGTCAACCATGCGCCGGAGGTTCGGTACGAGAACGCGCGCGCCGTACGGGAAGGTGTTGCGCAGGAGATCCGCGAGCTGCGCGAACGGAAGATCGCTCTTGCCGATGATCCATCCGGTGGCGGCGAAGGCGAGGAACAGGATCGGGATCGAGGAGAGCAAAATGTTGAACGCGATGGCGGCGCTGTAGACCGGGCCGTGGTGCCGGAAGAAGATCGCCGCACCCTCCGTGACGGGCCGGAAGACCCTCGACGCCCGGCGGATCATCGTTCCCGGTAGACGATGCGGACGGGCGACCCCTCGAAGCCGAACCGGTCGCGGATCTTGTTCTGCAGGTAGCGGGTGAACGAGTCCGGTATCCCTTTCCGGTCCTTCACGAAGACGGCGAAGGAGGGCGGGGCGACCCCGACCTGCGTCATGTAGAACGCGCGGTTCCTTCCCTGCGGGGAAGGGATCGGCACGGTGTAGAGGAACGACTCCGCCATCCGGTTCAGCACGCCGGTCGGGACGCGCAGGCGGAAGTTGGCGCTCGCCTCCTCGATCTTCCTGAAAAGCTGCTGGAACCCTTTCCCGGAGGTCGCCACCGTTTGGACGACGGGCGCCCATGATGCGTATTCGAGCCCTTCCGCGATCGCGTGCATCCCCTTCCGGCGCGCCTCCTCCGTGGTCCACGCGTCCGACTTGTTCGCGGCGACGACGACCGCGCGCTCCTCGTCGAGAATGTAGCGCAGGACCTGCCGGTCCTGGTGTGTGAGCCCCCCCGGGCCGTCGATCAGGAGGATCGCGAGGTCGCACCGCTTGATCGAGTCGAGGCTCTTCATGACGGAGAAGATCTCGACGGCGCCGTCGGTCTTCCGCTTCGCGCGGATCCCCGCGGTGTCGATCAGCAGGTACTTCCTTCCGTCCCTCTCCACCTTGACGTCGATCGCGTCGCGCGTTGTGCCAGGGATCTCCGAGGCGATGACCCGCTCGAATCCCGCCAGCGTGTTGACCAGCGTCGACTTTCCGACGTTCGGCCGGCCCACCACGGCGATCCTCGGAAGATCCGCGTCCCGCGCGCCCGCCGCCTCTTCGTCGTCGGCCCTCGCTGGAATGCGCTCGACGATCGCCTCGAGCAGCTCGGAGACCCCCGTTCCGTGCTCGGCGGAAACGGAGTGGATGGCGTCGACGGAAAGGGCGTAAAACTGGGAAACTCCTTCCCTCCCCTCTTTCGCGTCCACCTTGTTCGCGGCGAGCAGGAACGGCTTCCCCCGCTCTCGCAGCATCCCGGTGATCTCCTTGTCGAGGGGGAGCATCCCGTCGCGGGAATCGACCAGGAAGACGACGAGGTCGGATTCGTAGACCGCCCGCAGGACCTGCCCGCGGATCTTCGGAAGGAGGTCTTCATCCTCACCGCCCGTCATGTACCCCCCGGTGTCGAGGAGAAGGAACCGGCGGCCGTCGTACTCCACCGGCTCGGCGACGAGGTCCCGCGTTATCCCTGCCTGGTCGAACGTTATGGCGCGACGCTTCCGCGCCATCCTGTTGAACAGGGTGGACTTGCCGACGTTCGGGCGCCCCACAAGCGCCACCGTGAACTCAGCCGGGCTCATATCCCAGGTGCCTCAACATGGATTCGCTCCTCGACCAGTCCCGTTCCACCACGACGAACAGCTCCAGGTATACCCGCGCTCCCGTCTCCTTCTCGATCTCGATCCGCGCGGCGGTCCCGACCTTTTTTAAGAACGAGCCGCCCTTGCCGATCACGATACCCTTCTGGGAGTCGCGTTCCACGAGTATCTCGGCCCGTATGCGGATCAGGTTCTTCTCCGGCTCTTCATCGTACTCGCCGATGCGCACGGCGATGCTGTAAGGGATCTCCTCGTCGAGCCCCTCGAAGAGCTTCTCCCGGATGACCTCCTTGGCGATGAAGCGCATCGGGAGGTCGGTCAGGTCCTCCTCGGGGTAGAACGCCGGCCCCTCGGGCAGCCGCGCGAAAAGCGCCGTCAGGAAAGCCTCCACGCCCTCCCCCCTGGTCGCGGACACGAGGAACGACGCGGCGTAGAAATCGTCCCGCGTGAGGCTCTTTCGCAATTCGTCGGCCGCGGCCCGGCCCATCCGGTCGACCTTGTTGACGACGAGGATGCGGGGAACCGGGATCTTTTCGAGGATGCCGCGGACCATGGCGTCCTCCGGACCTTTCCCCACGGGTCGGTCGTCGATCACGTGCGCGACGATGTCGGCCTCTTCGCCGATCCGGCAGGCGGTGCGGACCATGTGGGAGTTGAGCGCCCTCGTCGGCCTGTGTATGCCTGGGCTGTCGAGGAAGACGATCTGCCCCCGCTTCTCCGTGTGGATCCCGGCGATCCGGTCCCGCGTCGTCTGGGGCTTCCGCGTGACGATCGCTACCTTGGCTCGGATGATCCGGTTGAGCAGGGTCGATTTCCCGACGTTGGGGCGGCCAAGCAGTGCGACGAAGCCGGATTTACCGTTCACGGGGCCTCCCCCCCGGCGGCGACGAGAACCGGGATCGCCTTCGCCGCCGCGTTCATCTCCGCCTCCTTGCGCGATTTTCCGCTTCCTTCCGCCGGAGGATGACCGTCCACCTTCACTTCGACCCGGAAGGTCCGGTCGTGCGCCGGCCCGTCGGCGGAAAGGAGCGTGTACGACGGAAGCGGCAGGCGCTCCCCCTGGCACCACTCCTGAAGCCGCGACTTCGCGTCGAACCCGGCGACCAGCGCGCCCATCACTTCCCGAAGCCGGAAATGGCTCCGCACGAACCCGAGAGCCGCCTCGTGTCCCCCGTCGAGAAAGATCGCGCCGATGACCGCCTCCACCGCGTCCGCCGCCATCTTTCTCGTGACCCCTGCCCCCCTCCGCCGGACGGAAGGGTCGATCCGAAGCGACGCCGAAACGCCGATCCGCTCCGCCACCTTCTCCAGGTTCCGGTTGTTGATGATGGACGCGCGCGCCCTGGTGAGCACACCCTCGCCCGCCGGCGGCATCAACCGGAACATCTCCTGCGCGACGCAGAGATTGAGCACCGCGTCGCCGAGGAACTCGAGGCGCTCGTACGACCGCTTCCCTTCGTCGTGCCCGTGGGCGGAGCCGTGGCGCAGCGCCTCCTCGAGCAGATCCGTAGCGATGAACCGGTACCCGATCCGTTCCTCGAACGCTGAAAGCGTCAAACGGCCGTCCCCTCCAGGTGATCGCCCCTGACGCAGTCGATGCGGACGGGGATCAGGTCCCCCCGTGCGCCGGACTCCGAGCGGAACACCGCCTCTGCGTAATTTTCCGTGGTGCCGCGCATCTCCCCGGTCCGCGGATTCCTCGCCGAAGCCGCGACGACCAGAGTCCTGCCCACCTGCCTTCCGAGGTACTCCCTCCGCATGGCGGCGTCGACCGCCCGAAGGCGCGCGACCCTGCGCGTCTTCTCCGCCGCGATCACGTCGTCGCCCCATCCCGCGCTCTCGGTCCCGGGCCGCGGGGAGTACGGAAATGCGTGAAGGTAGCTCAACGGGGTGTCACGGATCAGCCGGACCGTCTCCTCGAAATCGTCCGTGGCCTCCCCCGGGAAACCGGCGATCACGTCGGCCCCCAGGCGGATCCCCGGGACCTCGTCCGCCAGCGAGACCAGTCTCTCACGATACCGCCTCGCCGTATATGGCCGCCGCATCCTTAGCAGCACCCGGTCGGATCCGCTCTGCAGAGGAACATGCAGGTGCGGGCACAGTCGGCCTTGCGCGGAGAGGAGGGAAACGAGCGCCGGCGTGATCTCGTCCGGCTCGACCGAGCCGAGGCGGAAACGGCACGGCGATGTGGCCGCAAGAAGCGCCTCGACGAGCCCCGCGAGCCCGTCCCGCTCCCCGCGATCGGCCCCGTACCGGCCGGCGTGGATCCCGGTCAGGACGATCTCGCGGGCGCCGTCCCTTTCCGCCCGGACCGCCCGCTCGACGACCTCCCGCCGCGGCAGGGAGCGGCCGGCCCCCCGGGCCTTCGGCACGACGCAGTAGGCGCACGCCGCGTCGCACCCGTCCTGCACCTTCAGGAACACGCGGCTGTGCCCCAGGATCCGGTCCGCCGCGAAATCGGACAGTTCACGTTCGGGCGAAGTCGAGTCCCCGGCCAGGGACCGGAGCAGCCGGGGCAGGGCGGACGGGTCGCGTATCCCGAGCCAATGGTCGACCTCGGGGACGGAATCGCGAGCTTCGGGGGTCGCTTCGGCGAAGCATCCCGTCATCACCAGGACGGCGCCGGGATGCTCCCTGCGAAGACGCCGGGCGAGCGCCCGGGAATCCCGGTCGGCCCGACGGGTGACGGTGCAGCTGTTGATGACGAGGACGTCGGCGGTCGCCCCGCCCTCCACCACCTCGAACCCCGCGCGCGCCGCGTGCGCGAGGATCGCCGCGGAGTCCGCGAAGTTCGCCTTGCAGCCTGCGGTTACGACCGAGAGGCGCCCGCGCATTCGATCCAGCCCCCGCCCAGGACCTCGTCCCCGTCGTAAAGGACGAGGGCCTGCCCGGGGGTCACGCTGCGCTGGGGCTTGTCGAAGGAGACGTCGAGGCGGTCCCCCGCCGCCCTGACGGAGCACGTCGCCCCGGGATGGTGGTACCGAACCCGGGCGATCGCGCGGAACCCGGCGCCCGGCGGATGGCCGGCCACGAAGGTCGGGGCGACGACCGTCGCGCTTCCGGAAAACGTCTCCCCGTCGCTGCCCAGCACTATCTCGTTCTTCTCCGCGTCGATCGCCACGACGTACAGCGGCTCCCTGGAGGCGATGCCGAGCCCCTTGCGCTGCCCGACCGTGTAACCGAGGATCCCCTTGTGGTTGCCGAGGAAGTTCCCTTCACGGTCCACGAAGCGCCCGCGGTCTTCGGTGATTCCGCGGCTCTCGAGGAAACGGGTGTAGGAGTCGTCGGTGACGAAGCAGATGTCCTGGCTCTCGCGCTTCTCGTACACGGGCAGCCCCGCCTCGAGGGCGATTCCGCGCACATGCTCCTTCATCATGCCGCCCACGGGGAAGCGGATACGCCGCAGCCGGTCGGAGTCGATCGAAAAGAGGAAATACGACTGGTCCTTCCCAGCGTCCGGCGAGGCGAAGAGGCGTCGGCGGCCGTCGGGCTCGGTGCGGATGACCGCGTAATGCCCGGTGGCGACCCCTTCCGCCCCCAGCTCGTCCGCCTTGCGCAGCAGCGCGCGGAATTTCAGGTGCTCGTTGCACAGGATGCACGGGTTCGGCGTGCGGCCGGCCCTGTACTCCCTGACGAACGGGTCGATCACCTCCCTGCGGAATTCGTCCCGCAGGTTGAGGACGTAGTACGGGATCCCGAGCGTGTCGCAGACGCGCCTCGCGTCGTAGAGGTCGTCCAGCGAGCAGCACGTCCCCTCGCGGTCCCGCGTCACCTTCGAATAGTCGTAGAGGTCCATCGACACGCCGACGACCTCCCACCCGTCCCGCTGCAGGAGAAGCGCCGCCACCGAGGAGTCGACCCCCCCGCTCATCGCCGCCAGAATGCGCCCCCTGCTCATCGGTCATGCCCTGTTGCGAAGGGCGGAGCGGGGGGTTCAACGAAGCGGCGTACGAAGTGAGGCGGGGATTGCGTCGAACGGAGTCGCAGTGAGCGGGCGAAGATCGCGAGCGTAGCGGAGTGGAAGCCCCCCGCGGAGCCCGAAGCAGCACTCATGACCGAGTGGAATGACATTTCGCCTCCCGCTGGTGGTACAGCGGGGACATCGCCCGCAGCTTGTCGACGACCGTCTCGATGGCGTCCACCGCGTACGCCACGTCGTCGTCCGTGTTGCCGCGCCCGAGGGAGAACCGGAGCGCGCCCTGGGAGTCGGTCGGGTCGGCGCCCATCGCCGCGAGGATCGGCGACCCCTCGAGCGACCCGGATGTGCAGGCGGAGCCGGAGGAGCAGGCGATCCCCATCATGTCGAGGTTGAGCAGCAGCGCCTCCCCCTCCACGAAACGGAACGATATGTTGACCGTGTTCGGCAGCCGAAGGGTCGGGTGGCCGTTCAGCACGAGGTCGGGGATCCTCGCGAACAGCGCGCGCTCGAACGCGTCCCGCAGCCTGCGGACCTCGGCCGCTTCCGCGGCCATGTTCTTCGACAGGAGGGAGAACGCCTTTCCCATCGCGACGATCCCGACCACGTTCTCGGTGCCGCCACGACGTCCCCGCTCCTGGTGTCCCCCGTGAAGAACCGCCTCGATCTCCATCCCCTTGCGGACGAGCAGCCCCCCCGCGCCCTTGAGACCGTTGACCTTGTGCCCGGAAAAGGTCAGCAGGTCGACGGGAAGCGACTCCCACGCGATCGGGACCTTGCCGGTCGCCTGGACCGCGTCGGTGTGCATGAGCGCGCCGGCTTCCCGCGCGATGGCGCCGATCTCGGCTATGGGCATCAGGCACCCGGTCTCGTTGTTCCCCGCCATTACGGAGACGAGGATCGTGTCCTTCGTGATAGCCCCCCGTACCGCGTCGGGCTCGACGATACCCTGGCGGTTCACCGGAACGTAGGTGACGCGGAATCCCTGCGCCTCGAGGAACCGGCACGTGTTCATGATCGCCGGATGCTCCACCTGCGACGTTACGATGTGCTTTCCCGCGTTCCCCGGCCGGTACGCCACCCCCTTGACCGCCAGGTTGTCGGCCTCGGTCCCGGAGCTGGTGAAGACGACCTCGAGCGGGCGGCACCCGTAGAACGTCGCTATCTGCGCCCTCGCGTCCTCCACGGCCTTGCGGACGTCCCTCCCCGCCCAGTGGATGCTCGACGGGTTCCCGAAGAGGTCGGCGAGAAACGGCTGCACTGCGGCCGCCACCTCCGGGTGGACCGGGGTCGAGGCGTTGTGGTCGAAGTAGATCCTCCTCAAGCGCCCACCTCCTCGCGCGGCTCCGCACGCTCCTCGAACAGGTCCTGCACCGACATCGAGTCGAGGAACTCCTCGATGCGCGCCTCCAAAGTGTCCCACATCCCCTGCGTCCGGCACCGGTCGATCATCCCGCACGCGCGCCCCGACCGCCTGCACCCGACCCGCGCCGGCTTTCCCTCCGCCGTCCGTATGATCTCGCCGACGGTGATCCCGGACGGGTCCCTGGCGAGGATGAACCCGCCGCCGGGACCGCGCACGCTCTTTACGATGTTCCGCTTCCGCAGGCGCAGGAAGAGCTGCTGGAGGTACGGCTCGGGGATCGACTCCCGTTTCGCGATCGCCTGGATCGGGACGGGGTTCCCCCGGGACGACGCTGCCAGTGAGACGATCGCCATCACGGCGTATCGTCCCCGGGTGGTGATCTTCACGTCGCGGTCCGCGCCGCCGCGGCCTGCGGCGCCTCTTCGACGCGCTTCGACAACTCCTCGACCCGCTTCTCGAGGGCGAAGATCTGCTCGGTCAGGCACTTGATCGCCTTCCCTTCAGGATCCGGCGTTCCCGCCACGCCTGTCGGGTCGCTGTAGACGTTCCCCTCGCGGTAGACGACGCGCCCCGGTATCCCCACGACCGTCGAGTTCGGAGGAACCTCCTTGTTGACCACCGACCCGGAGCCGATCTTCGAGTCGTGCCCGATCCGGATCGCGCCGAGGATCGCCGCTCCCGTCCCTACGATCACGTTGTCCTCGAGGGTGGGGTGCCGCTTCCCCTTGTTCCAGCTCGTCCCGCCCAGGGTAACGCCGTGGTAAAGGGTGACGTTCCTGCCGATCTCCGCCGTCTCCCCTATCACCACCCCCATGCCGTGATCGATGAAGAATCCTTCGCCGATCGTCGCACCCGGGTGGATCTCGATCCCCGTGAACGATCGCGAGATGTGTGAAACGAAGCGCGCGAGGACCCTCACGTCGTGCGTCCAGAGCCAGTGGGCCAGGTGGTGGAACCGGACGGCGTGGAAGCCGGGGTAGCAGAGGAAGATCTCGAGCACGCTCCGGGCGGCCGGGTCCCTCTCGAATATGACCTTGATATCGTTCCGGATCGATCGGAACATCTTCCCTCCCTGCCGCGAGAATGTACAAGACCGATTAGGTCAATTATTAGGCATTTTCGCAAGAAAGGGAAGGATTTTCCGTAACCGCTTCTCCTTTATACCTTTGACGCCGAGAAGGTCCGACGCGGATCGGAACCGCCCGATGCGCTCACGCTCCTCCACCACGGCGGCGGCGACATCGTCGGAGATGCCAGGCAGTTCCGATACCTCCGCGATGGTCGCCGTGTTGATATCTACCCGTTTTCCAAGGAGGTATTTCTGTCGGATCGAGAGTGGACCGCTGCGGGGGCTTTCGGCGGAAAGGAACGCCTCCTCGTCGTCGGAACGGAACGGAATCGAGGAAGAAACGTCTGCAACGGCCATTGAATAAAGAGATCCGACCGACGCGATTCGATGCGCCGTGGCGCACGCATTCCAGACCAGCAGGATCAGGGAAAGAAGAAGTGCGGCGCGCCGAGTACCGCCGCTACCGTTTCTCCTCTCCCGAATCTCCACGCCGCGTCCTCCACAGTTTGAACCTGAAGCTGTCGACCAGTGCCTGCCAGGACGCCTCGATGATGTTGTGCGACACTCCCACGGTGCCCCAGATCTCGTCCCTGTCGCCGGATTTAATCAAGACCCGTACCGAGGAGCCGGTCCCTCCCTGGCGGATCACGCGGACCTTGTAGTCGAGGAGCTTCACCTCGGCGACTTCCGGGTAGAATTTCTCGAGCGCCTTGCGCAACGCGTTGTCCATGGCGTTCACGGGGCCGTTGCCCATCGCCGCGGTGTGCTCCGCCTTGCCGTCGACGGCGATCCGGATCGTCGCCTCGGCGATCGGCGCCTCGTCCTCGGACCGTTTTTCGTCGATCACCCGGAATCCCACAAGTTCGAAAAACGGTTCGTGCTCACCCATCGCACGGCGCGCCAGCAGCTCGAACGAGGCGTCCGCCCCCTCGAACTGGAAACCCTTATGCTCCAACTCCTTTATGCTCTCGAGGATCTTTTCGGCGTTGGGGTCGTTCGCCTTGAACTTCAGCCCCGTTTCCTGGATCTTCGAGAGGATGTTGCTGCGCCCGGAAAGATCGGAGATGAGGACCCGTCTGTGGTTGCCCACCACCTCCGGCTCCTCGTGCTCGTACGTCTTCGTGTGCCGGCGGATGGCGGAGACGTGCATCCCCCCCTTGTGCGCGAACGCCGCGTTCCCGACGTACGGCTGGTGGAGCCACTGCCCGACGTTGGCGACCTCGGCCACGAAGCGCGACAGGTCGGTCAGCTTGCGCAGCTGCCCTTTCGGGAGGACCTCCCGCCCCATCTTGAGCTCCAGCGCGGGGAGGACGGAGCACAGGTTCGCGTTGCCGCACCGCTCGCCGTACCCGTTGATCGTGCCCTGCACCTGCGTGGCGCCGCTCTCCACGGCCGCCAGGGTGGTGGCCACGGCCATCTCGCCGTCGTTGTGAGTGTGGATGCCGATCGCCGTGGAGGTCGACTTGCGGACCTCCCTGACGATCCGCGAGACGTCGGACGGCAGCGAGCCGCCGTTCGTGTCGCACAGGACGAGGACGTCGGCTCCCGCGTCGACCGCGGCCGCCAGCACCTTCATCGCGTATTTCGGGTTGTGCCGGTACCCGTCGAAAAAATGCTCGGCGTCGAAGAAGACCTTGTCGGCGTTCCTCTTCAGGTAGACCACCGTGTCCCGGACGGCCTGCAGGTTCTCCTCGAGGGTGGTGCGCAGCGCCTCGGTGACGTGGAAGTCCCACGACTTCCCCACCACGGTGATCACCGGCGTCGCCGCGGCGACGAGCGCCTTCATGTTGGCGTCCTCGTCGACCTTCTTTCCCACCCGCCGGGTCATCCCGAAGGCGCAGATGAGCGCGTTCTTCCAGCGCATCTTGCGCGCCCGCTCGAAGAACTCCTTGTCCTTGGGGTTGCTGCCGGGGTAGCCGCCTTCTATGTAATGGATGCCGAACTCGTCCAGCCTCTCCGCGATCGCGATCTTGTCGAGCACGGACAGGGAGATCTCCTCGGACTGGGTCCCGTCCCGCAGCGTCGTGTCGTACAGACGTACCGTCTTCATAAGGCGTCCCGCCCTTCCTTTACCGTCTTTCCCGTTCGATGCGCCGCCGTCAGGCGGGGTTCCCCAGCCCGAACGCGGCGTGGATCACGCGCACGGCCAGCTCGGTGTACTTCTCCTCGATGAGTACGGAGATCTTGATCTCGGATGTGGAGATTCCGAGGATGTTGATACCTTCCGCCGCCAGCGTCTCGAACACCTTGAGCGCCACGCCCGAATGGGAGCGCATCGCCATGCCGACGATGGATACCTTGGCGATCTTGTCGTCGCCCACGATCCGATCGGCACCCACCTCCTTCGCCGCCTTCTCCGTGATCTGCATCGCCTTCTTGAAGTCGGTCCGCCCGATCGTGAACGTCAGGTCCGTGAACCCCGTGACCGAGACGTTCTGGACGATGACGTCGACCACGATGTTCGCCTCCGACAGTGGCTTGAAGATCTTCGCCGCGATCCCCGGGCGGTCGGGGACCTTGACCACCGTGATCTTCGCCTCGTTCTTGCTGTACGCCACGCCGGACACCACCGCCGTTTCCATGATCTCCTCCTCGGTCGTCACGATCGTTCCCTGGTTATCGTTGAACGAGGAGCGGACGTGGATCCGCACCCCGTACTTCATCCCGAACTCCACCGAGCGGATCTGGAGCACCTTGGCGCCGAGCGATGCAAGCTCGAGCATCTCCTCGAACGAGATCTTGTCGAGCTTGCGCGCGTCCGAGCAGATGTTCGGGTCGGTGGTGTAGACCCCGTCGACGTCCGTGTAGATCTCGCAGACGTCCGCCTTGAGCGCAGCCGCCACGGCCACCGCGCTGGTGTCGGAGCCGCCGCGCCCGAGCGTGGTGATCGACCCGCCGTCGTCGATCCCCTGGAAGCCGGCCACGACCGCGACGAAACCTTCCTTCAGCGCATGCGTGATCGTCTCGCCGCGGATCTGGCGGATCCGCGCCTTCACATACGCGGCGTCCGTCAGCACGGGGATCTGGAAGCCGCAGAACGATTTCGCCTTGCAACCCATCTCGGTGAGAGCGATCGCCAGCAGCCCTATCGTGACCTGCTCGCCGGTCGCGGCGACGACGTCGAGCTCCCGTTCGTTGGGCATCTCGGAGATCTGGTGCGCCAGCCCCAGCAGCCGGTTCGTCTCCCCGGACATCGCGGAGACGACCACCACGACGTCGTTCCCCTGCTCCTTCGTCCGGGCGACCCTCTTCGCCACGTTCCTGATCTTCTCGACGGTGCCGACCGACGTCCCGCCGTACTTCTGGACAATGAGTGCCATCGCGCGCGTCACCCTCCTACGCAATTTGGAAACGTTTTGTCCGGGCCCGGAAGTCGTCGAACCGCGGGAGGTCCGGGGCGGCGATCGCGATCTCCCTGCGGTCGTCGCCGGAAATGGTGAATGTAACCTGTATGCAATCCGTTGGCAACAGTTCCGCTATCTTTTCCGCCCACTCCACAAGGCAGACGCCGTCGCCCGAAAGGAGCTCGCGCATCCCGATCTCGTCCGCGTCCCGCGCCCCCGCAAGACGGTAAACGTCTATGTGCGTGAGCGGAACCGGCCCCCCGTGCTCCGTCACGATCGTGAACGTCGGGCTGACGATCCGGTCCGGCGGGATCCCCAGCGCCTCCCCGACCCCCTTGCAGAAGAGCGTCTTCCCGGCCCCGAGGTCCCCGGTGAGCGCGACGACGTCGCCCGGCCGAAGCGCCGCGCCCAACGCACGCGCGATATCAAAGGTGTCCTCGGGTGAGTTGGATATCAATGAAATATGTTTATTATCACACGTCATAGAAACAGAGGGGTCCGGCTGCGTCGCCTCGGAGGGCTGGGCTCCGTTCGTGGCTCGCCGTGCGATGAACCCGCACGTCTGCGCACCGGCCTTCAGGGCTCCATTTCCTCAGATCCCGGCATTCGAGGCCCGCTGCATCCGTCCCGGCTTCGTTCCCCTTCCTCACCGTACCGCAGTGGGTACGCCTCGGTCGGGCGCCTCGCCGGAGACGGCGCATCGACCCTCTCGGTGCACGGCCTCTTCGGGAACGGAACCCTGGAGACCGGCCTCACTGCACCCACCATCCTCCGGCGACTCCGCCGGACCCGGCACATGTCTTTACTTCTCCGGCTCGGGCTCGCCGAGGGTGTGCTGAAGCGCCTCGCGGATGTTGTCGATCACGTCGGTGGCGGTCACCGGGGTCATCGGGTGGTCGCGCACGAGCAGGTCGGCGGACAGGCCGTG
>Ga0172373_10002749_pt1 | contig 26552 bp, 26 predicted proteins | sample Lak10m_2_FD_114546 | JGI IMG/M metagenome (GOLD analysis project Ga0172373, IMG submission 114546) | Freshwater microbial communities from Kabuno Bay, South-Kivu, Congo - kab_092012_10m | ecosystem: Environmental > Aquatic > Freshwater > Lake | place: Democratic Republic of the Congo...
ATGGCGCGTCGCCCTGAATGACAATCTCGACGCGTCGGTTGATTTTTTGTTCTTCGATGGACCCAGTTTCGGGTGCGATCAGCTTGGTTTTTCCACGGCCGACCGTGGTGATGGATTCGGGCGCGATGCCGACCATATCAATCAGCCAAATCCTCACCGAGTCGGCGCGGAGCCGGCTGAGGGTCATGTTGTATTCGTCGGTGCCGAAGGAGTCGCTGTGGCCTTCGATGAGAAAGCGGGATTTTGGATTTCGCTTCAGAAGTTGCCCAAGTTTTTCAAGGCTGGCCAGCGCGCCGGGCTGCAGGCGGTGGTCGTCGTATTCAAAAAGCAAATCGCTCGGGAGCATGATCGGAGCGGTCTCCGGTGTGAGCGGGCCGGTTTCCGCGAGGAGTTCGTCGAGATCCGAAAATCCCGCGCCGCCGCCTAGTTGGCCCGGCACGGCCTCGGAGGCGCGCAAGGCGAGAATCGGCTCGCTGCTTGTGGTTTCAGACACCACCGGTATGTCACGCGTGAGTTCTTTCACGAGCGCATCATCGACAGGAACGAGATTGCTCGAAGGCGTGGTGGCATCGGATTTCGGGAGGTCGGGGAGTTGGGGCTTTTCGTTGACGATCGCTTGATCGAGAGGAGGCGTGTTTTTTTGGTCGGGAGCCTTGGCGGTTTGGCGGTCGAGGGAGATTTTCTCCTCGGGCAGCTTGAAGTCCACCGAGGCCGGCACTCTCATGGCCGAGATCGTCGCCGCTCTGGGCTGATCACGCGTCGGTCCGACCCGAACACGGCGAATCAACGAGAGAGCCCCGGGGAACTACCCCGGGGCTCTTCGCGTTCTCGATGTCGACGACGTGGTCAGGCGCCCGGGGGCGGCGGCGGGGGCGTGGAGCCGCCGCCGAAGGAATCCTTCAACTTGTTGACGTCGGTGAGGTCCTTGAGGTTGCCGCCTCCACCGGTGAAGGCCATGACCGATCCGGCCAGAACCACCACCGCCGCGATGAGCGACAGCCAGAGACCGATGGCGGGCTTCAGGTCGAAGCCGTCATCGTCGGGTCCGAGAATCACCAGCAGGACCATGAACAACGTGGCGATCGCCGAGGCGGCCACGTGGATCACCGGCCACTGCACCTTGCCGACGCTCTTGCCTTGCACGGCGAGGAACGTCGTCACGCCGACGACGAGCAGCAGGATGAGCGAGACCGTGCCGCGCAGCGGGTAGCTGAACGCGTTGTTGCCGGTCACCGTGAAGCCGAACTCGGAAATCTTGGCCCAGTCGAAGAAGATGCCGAAGATGAGGAAGCCCAGCGCTCCTCCGACCTTCAACCAGTCGGGTGTCTTGAATTTGGACAGGTCCATGTGTCGTTTCCCTCCTCGTCGTCCGGGCCCGGTGGTCCGGCGACACCGGCAAGGTACAACGCCGAAGGGGTCGGTGTGAACGATCGTCGTCGGAGACCCACCGGCGGGCCCGCCCGCCGGTCGTCGGGGCCGGTCGTCGGGGTCGTTCGTCGGGGTCGTTCGGCGTGCCAGTAGCGTCGTCACGTGCCCACCGCGTTGTTGAGCGTCCACGACAAGCGTGGAGTGGTCGACTTGGCCCGTGTGCTGGTCGAAGCCGGTTGGGGTCTGCTGTCGTCGGGTGGCACCGCCGAGCACTTGCGTCGGTCCGGATTGCCCGTCACCGACGTCGCCGAACTGACCGGTTCCGGAGCGATCCTCGGACATCGGGTGGTGACCCTCCATCCCGCGGTGCACGCCGGGATCCTCGCCGACCTCGACGACCCGACCCACCGGGCCGATCTCGATCGTCTCGGCATCGGAGCCATCTCGTTGGTGGTGGTGAACCTGTATCCGTTCGCCTCCGATCCGAGCGTCGAGCTCGTCGACGTCGGCGGTCCGGCCATGGTTCGCGGGGCGGCCAAGAACCACGCACACGTCGGAGTCGTCGTCGACGCCGACGATTACGCGGTGGTGGCCGACGAGATCCGTACGACCGGATCCCTCGCGTTCGCCACGCGCAAACGCCTGGCCGCCAAGGCCTTCGCCACCACCGCGGCCTACGACGCGGCGATCGCCCGGTGGCTCGCCGCGGACGAGACCCTTCCGGAGTCGTTGATCCTCGAGGCGCGTCGTCGAGACGTGCTGCGGTACGGCGAGAATCCCCACCAATCGGGTGCGCGGTACGCCCTGGTCGGTCGCACCAGTTGGTGGGATTCGGCGATCCTGCACTCGGGCAAGGAACTCAGCTATCTCAACGTGTTCGACACCGATGCCGCGTGGCGCTCGGTGAACCAATTCACCGAGCCGGCTTGCGTCATCGTGAAGCACGCCAATCCGTGCGGGGTGGCGGTGGTCGACGAGTCCGACGGCATCGCCGAGGCGCATCGTCGCGCGCACGAGTGCGATCCGGTGAGCGCCTTCGGTGGCATCGTCGCCGTCAATCGACCCGTCACGATCGAACTCGCGTCGTCACTCGCCGAGATCTTCACCGAAGTCGTGGTGGCACCCTCGTTCGAGCCCGAGGCGCTCGTGACGCTCGGCGTGAAGAAGAATCTGCGCCTCGTGTCGGGGCCGGCGCCGACCGACGCCGGACTCGACGTCCGATCCATCGACGGGGGCCTCCTCGTGCAGACTCCCGATCGGGTCGGAACCGATCGCGGAACGTGGACGGTGGTCTCGAGGATCCAACCGACCGAGGAGCAGTGGATCGACCTCGAATTCGCCTGGCGGATCTGCGCCACCGTGGGTTCCAACGCCATCGTGGCCGCCAAGGATCGGCGCGCCTTCGGGATCGGCGCCGGGCAGCAGAATCGGCTCGACTCCGCACGCATCGCCGTGTCGCGGTCCGGCGATCGACTCGTGGGTGGCGTGGCGGCGAGCGACGCGTTCTTCCCCTTCCGTGACGGTCTCGACGTTCTGGCCGGAGCGGGGGTCGCGGCGGTGATCGAGCCGGGTGGAAGCGTGCGCGACGACGAGGTCGTCGCCGCGGCCGACGAGCACGGCATCGCCCTGGTCTTCACCGGCGAGCGCCACTTCCGTCACTGAACACGGGTCGAACTCACGGGCCGAAGTGACCAGTCCCGTGGACCATCCCTCGTAGAATCCTCGAATGGCCCGCATCTCCGACTTGTTGTCCGCGGGTCGAACGTTCTCGTTCGAGTTCTTTCCGCCCAGGACCGAGGCCGCCAAGTTGTCCCTGGGGCGCACCATCGCCGAACTCGAACCACTGGGACCGAGTTTCGTGAGCGTCACCTACGGCGCCGGAGGCGGCACCCGCCAACTCACTCGCGACGTGGTGTCGTGGGTCCGACGCGAGACCGACATCAGCCCGATGGCCCATCTCACCTGTCAGGGTCACGTCCGGTCCGAGATCCGCGACATCCTCGACAACTATCGGGCCGAAGGCGTCGAGAACATCCTCGCTCTCGGTGGCGATGCTCCGGTCGACGGATCCGAGGCCCCCACCGATTACCGGTACGCCAGCGAGTTGCTCGACGACGTGAACGCCTCCGGAGACTTCTCGGTGGGTGTGGCCGCTCATCCCGAGATCCATCCGCGTTCGCCGAATCGCGAGAGCGATCGACGATTCCTCGCCGAGAAGTTGTCGCGCGCCGACTTCGCCATCACCCAGTTCTTCTTCGAGGCCGACGTCTACCTGCGCATGGTCGACGAGCTCGTGTCGCTCGGCGTCGACAAGCCGGTGTTGCCGGGAATCATGCCGGTCACCAACAAGAGCCAGATTCGACGCATGGCCGAGTTGTCCGGCGCGGCCTTCCCGGAGTGGCTCGCCGCACGTCTCGAACCCTTCGAGGATCCCGACGACGTGCGCCGCGTCGGTGTCGAGGCGGCCTCCGAGTTGTGTCGCGAGCTTCTGGAGGCCGGAGCACCGGGGCTGCACTTCTATACGTTGAATCGCAGCACCGCCACGAGGGAGATCCACACCAATCTGGGTCTGCCGGTCGCTCGCTGACCACCGACCGCGCCCTCGTCCCGGCAGACTGACCCCGATGCCGCAGTCCCTGTCGGAGCAGATCAGTCGAGTGCCGTATCTTCCCGGACTCGACGGGTTGCGAGCACTCGCCGTGATCGCCGTGGTGATCTACCACGCCAACTCCGACTGGTTGCCCGGTGGCTTCCTCGGTGTCGAGGTGTTCTTCGTGGTGAGCGGTTATCTGATCACCCTCCTCCTGGTCGCCGAACACGAGCGCACCGACGCGGTGAACCTGCGCGACTTCTGGGTGCGGCGGGCCCGGCGTCTTCTGCCGGCGCTCGTCACGATGCTCGGTCTGCTGATCGTCTGGACCGCCTTCTTCGAACGCGACGCGCTGGGGGCGCTTCGGGGCGACGTGATCGCGGGTCTGGCCTACGGATCGAATTGGTTCCAGGTCTGGATCGGCGCCGGGTACACGGCCGTCAACGACTTCGCGCCGTTGCGTCACCTCTGGTCGCTCGGCGTCGAGGAGCAGTTCTACGTCGTGTGGCCCCTCGTCATGGCGGCGGTTCTCGTGCGGGGTCGGGAGCGGCTTCCGAAGATGGCGCTGTGGTTCGTCGGGATCGCGATGTCGATCGCTCTCGTCGTGGCGGTGCTGGTGCCGACCGGTGAGGTCGGACTGTTCGAGAGCACTCCGGGCGCCTATTGGACGATCGGCGATCGGGCGATCTCGAAGGTCGATTTCCTGTATCTGTCGACACCGACGCGGGCCATCGGCCTACTGTTGGGGGCGGCGTTGGCTCTGGTGTGGCGGCCCTACGCGTTGCTGCGCGGACCGATGAAGCGCAAGGGTCCGTTGCTCGATCCGGTGGCACTCGCGGGATTCGCCGTTCTCGCCCTGTTGGTCTGGAACACGCACATCCTCGAGATCGTCGGCGAGAAGCTTCGCGCCGACCTTCTGTTGTTCCGTGGGGGACTGGTGGCGTCCGGTCTCGCCACCGTCATGATCATCGCCGCCGTCGCCCATCGCGGGGCCTTCACCGGTCGGGTGCTCGGTCACCGGGTCTTCACCTACGTCGGTGAGCGTTCGTACGGTCTCTACCTCTACCACTGGCCGGTTTTCCAGGCCCTGCGTCACGAGACCGGAATCGCCCTGCGGTTCCACGAGTTCGTGGGAGCGATGGTCGTCACGTGGGCCATCACCGAATTCTCGTATCGGGTCATCGAGTTGCCGATCCGCGAACGGCGACTTCGCGAGGCTCTCGGTGCGCTGGTTCGCAGCGGCCCGGGTGCGCTGCGCCGACGCAGCACCTTCGGCGTGTTGATGTCGGTCTCGGTGGCGGTGCCGGTCTTCGCGGGTCTGAGTTTGGCCACCGCGCAACTGAAGCCGAACGACGTTCAGGCCACGCTCGACGCCGCCGAGGGCGACGTGACCGATGTTCTCGGCGAACTGTCGACCTCCACGGTCCCGGTGGCCGTCACCTCCACGATGCCCGGCGAGTTGGCGCCGGTGACGAGCGCGCCCGTCACCACCCTTCCACCTCGCTACGACGTGTTCGCGCTCGGCGACTCGGTGATGAAGGGAGCCGCTCCCGCCTTGGTCGAACTCGGGGTCGTCGTCGACGCGGTCGAGGATCGACAGGGCAGATTGGGCGCCGAGATCTTCGTCCAGTTGCGCGACCTGGGTGTCATGATGAACGCCGCGGTGGTGCATCTCGGCACCAACGGCCCCATGAGCGACGAGACGATGGCGACCCTGATGGATGCGCTGTCCGAGGTTCCCCGCGTGGTCGTGCTCACCTTGAAGGGCAACCGCGACTGGATCGCCCCGAACAACGCGAGGATACGAGCCCTGTCCGACGCCCATCCGAACGTCGTGGTGCTCGACTGGCAGTTGGTGTCCGAATTGTGCGAGGGCGAATGTTTCGCGAGCGACGGCATCCATCTCGATCGTGACGGAATGGACTTCTACGCCGCGCGCATCTGGGAGTCGTTGGGCCGCGGCGAGATCGCTCCGGCAACGGGGGAGTCGACCCCGACGTCGAGCACGACGTCGATCACAATGACCAGCTCGACGACAACGCCGATCGCGCCAACCTCCGACGTCTCGGTCCCCTGAACGGCTCGATTCGGGTTCGACCCGACGCCGTCGCTTTCTCGTGCGACGGGTCGGGTGCGTAACCTGCCGGACATGACCACGACCCCCGTTCGCGTGGCCGTCACCGGTGCTGCCGGTCAGATCGGCTACAGCCTCCTGTTCCGTATCGCTTCGGGCGCCATGCTCGGCCCCGACACTCCGGTGATCCTGCAGATGCTCGAGATCACGCCGGCCCTGAAGGCCCTCGAGGGTGTGCGGATGGAACTCGACGATTGCGCGTTCCCCTTGCTCGCCGATGTGGTCGGCACCGACGACGCCGACCGTGCGTTCGGTGACGCCGACGTGGCACTGCTCGTCGGAGCCATGCCACGCAAGGCCGGCATGGAGCGCGCCGACCTGCTGAGCGCCAACGGCGGAATCTTCAAACCGCAGGGCGAAGCGATCGCCCGGAGCGCCAAGCGCGACGTGAAGGTGCTCGTGGTCGGCAATCCGGCCAACACCAACGCCCTCATCGCCCAGCAGAACGCCAAGGGACTCGATCCGAACTGCTTCACCGCGATGACGCGACTCGATCACAATCGCGCGGTGTCGCAGATCGCGCGGAAGCTCGGCCAGCCGGTGTCGGCGGTCCGGAAGATGACCATCTGGGGCAACCACTCGACCACCCAGTACCCGGACCTGTTCCACTGCGAGGTGGCCGGCCAGAACGCCTACGCCACGGTGAACGACCACGCATGGGTCGACGGCACGTTCATTCCCACCGTGGCCAAGCGTGGCGCGGCGATCATCGAGGCGCGTGGTGCGTCGTCGGCGGCTTCGGCGGCGAACGCCGCGATCGACCACGTGCGCAATTGGGTGCTCGGAACCGCCCCCGGTGACTGGGTGTCGATGGCGATCCCGTCCGACGGCAGTTACGGCGTCCCCGAGGGGCTCATCTCGTCGTTCCCGTGCACCTGCTCGGGTGGCAAGTACTCGATCGTCCAGGGTCTCGACATCGACGACTACAGCCGCGGCAAGATCGACGCGTCGACGGCCGAGTTGGCCGACGAGCGCCAAGCGGTTCGCGATCTCGGTCTGATCTAGCGGCACCGTCGATGCGGGCCATTGGCCCGCATCGTCAGGCCACGGCGACGCGACAGGCGATTTCCATCATCTGGTCGACTCCGCGCTTCAGGTCGTCGTCGGAGATCCGCACCGGTTCGCTATCGGGGGCGATCACGTCGCTCACGGTCATCATCGCGAGAGCCTCGACGCCCTTGATCGCGGCGATGGTGTAGAGCATGGCCGCTTCCATCTCGACGCCGAGGTGGCCGAGCCGCCGCCAGCGTCCGAAGGTCTCCGGATCCGGGTCGTAGAAGAGTCCACTGGTCACGATGGAGCCGACGAACACCCGGTCGGACACCTCGCGACTCAGGCGAGCGGCGTTCTCGAGCAGCGAGTACGACGCCGACGGCGCGAAGCCGTCCATACCGGCGTAGCGCAACGGCGTGCGATCGTCGGACGAGGCGCTCACGGCGATCACCGTGTCGGCCATCCGGAGGTTCGGCTGCAGGCCACCGCACGTGCCCACCCGAACCATCCGTCGCGCTCCGAGCATCACGAGTTCCTCGAAGACGATGCCGGCACTCGGGGTTCCCATGCCGGTGGACTGGACGCTGATCGGTCGACCCTCGAAGGTTCCGGTGTACCCGAGCATCCCTCGCTCCTCGTTGACGCAACGGGCTCCCGGATCGAAGAAGGTCTCGGCGATGTATCGGGCCCGTCGGGGGTCGCCCGGACACAGGACGGCCGGGGCGTAGTCGCCGGGATCGGCGCGCAGATGGATCGGCATGTCCCGAGAGTAGGTGAGAAGTCGACTGCGCGCTCGGTACTCTCGCGACGTGGGCACGACCGCGATGGCACCCGTCGAGATGATCGACCGAGATCGTTACGACCTCACCGACCAGTCGTTGATCGATTCATGCGCGCGTCGCCTGCGCGACGAGGGAGTCTGCGTGTTGCCCGGATTCGTCGACGAACGCGCGCTCGCATCGATGGTGGCCGAAGCCGATCGCTTGGCGACACGAGCCCACCGGTCGGTGTCGGCCACGACCTGCTATCTCGGGAACCCCGATCCATCGTTGCCGGAGTCGCATCCCGGGAACCGACTCGTGCACGGTTCGGTGGAGGTCGTGGCCTACGACCTCTTCCCGTCCGACAGCGCGTTGCGGGCGTTGTACGAATGGGATCCGTTGCTCGACTTCGTCCGACGTTGCCTGGGCGTCGCCGAACTGCATCGCTACGCCGATCCGTTCGGTGCCCTCAACGTGGCGGTGATGCGCGACGGCGATCGTCTCGGTTGGCATTTCGACATGTCGGACTTCGTCGTGTCGTTGGCGTTGCAGGCCTCCGAATCGGGCGGGGATTTCGAGAACGCACCCCACCTCCGCTCGCCCGGCGACGAGAACGTGGATGCGGTGCGCGCGGTGCTCGACGGTGATCGCGCGCGGGTTCGCGTGGAGCCGATGACTCCGGGCACGCTGATGTTGTTCGCCGGTCGCAACAGCCTCCACCGAGTGTCGCCGATCGCGGGTCCCCGTCCTCGCTACGTCGCTCTGCTCGCCTACGCCGAGCACCCGGGAGTCGATTCCACCGATGTCCTCAAGCTCTCGCGCTACGGGAGACTGCCGTGAGCGCGCGAATCGGAGTCGAGATCGGTGAAGCCTTCGTCGGCGAGGGCCCCGATGCCGCCCACATCAACACCGTTTTCGGTCCCCGGGAGGGTCCGGTCGGAACGGCGTTCGCCACCGCTCTCGCGACACCGTCGACGGGACACGTCCCCTTCCTCACCGTGTGGTCTCCGGGGGTGCCGGTGGAGCCACCGACGCTTTTCGTGAACAAGGCGTCGATCGCGTCCGAGGTGCACGGCCGGCTCACGTGGGGGGCGGCCCAGGCGGGGGTCGCCGAGGGCGTCACGATGTACATGGCCAATCGCTTCGACGACCCGAAAATGGTGGATGAACTGGCCCGATGCGTTCTGATCGTGGCGGTGTGGGTGGACCCGCAGGCCTCGTCTCCCATGTCGGTCCGGTACAACAACCTGAAGGCCGCCCACGAGGCCCTGGCCGGGGGTCATCGGGCGGTCGTCGATCCCGGCGAGCCCGGAGCGTTCGCCCGTTGGCGCACGGGCGGGTCGCCGTTCAACCCCTATCTCGACTGAGTCCGATCGACGGGCGACGGGTGTCGGAGTGGCGGGTTGGCGACGGGGGATGGGCTACTGGCAGGACTTTTGTCGTTTTCGGGCTTGCGTCACCCCGACCCGGTGGACCATAATCACACGGGTGTAGTTACGGGAGTGCAACACGCACTGCCCAATGGATGCACCCGACAACGAGTGTGCGTCCAGCCCGAAGGCTGACGAGGGGCCCGACTCCGATGGAGTGCGGGATCACAGAACGACGAGGCAGCAATGAGCGAGAACGAACAGAACTGGCAGGACGAGGCGAACTGCCTCGGAGTCGACCCCGACCTGTTCTTCCCCGAGCGCGGTGCGTCCACCCGTGAAGCCAAGGAAGTGTGTCGCGGTTGCGTGGTGCGTCTGCAGTGCCTGGAGTACGCGCTCGACAACGGTGAGAAGTTCGGGATCTGGGGTGGCCTGTCCGAACGCGAGCGTCGCCGGTTGCGTCGTCAACGCGCGCAGGCGAACCGCCGCACCGCCACCGCCTGACCGGGTCGGAGCCTCCCGAGCCCTTTCTCGACAGTTTTCTCGACAACTCTCACGACAACTGTCACGACAACTGTCACGACAACTGTCACGACGGGTCGCCGAGAGCCCGCCACCGGGCCTCGACGGTTCGGTCCTCCCCGAGATCCAACGGTGCCCAGCGTTCGGGAGACACGCGTGTCAACGTCGACTCGGGAACCAGGCCGACCAGTTCGGCGCGCCACACCGTCGCCCCGACCTGGGCCGCCCGACGAGCCACCCGATCGAAGGCCTCCGACGGCCCCACCCGCGCGGGATCGACGAGGTTCATGCTCACCTGAACCGCCTCACCGACCGGAATGCCGAGGGCACGGATTCCGTCGCCGCGAACCTCGTCGGCGATCCGTCGCGCCACCGCCACGGGGGTTCCGGGTTGCAACCACACGTTGTAGGCCACCAGTGGTTCCCGGGCACCCACGCACGTGGCGCCCGCGGTGACGTGCGGCTCCGCGGGTCCGAGATCGGGGCGAAGTTCGTGCCAGGCGTGGCGCCTGATCTCGGGCAACGTGCGGCGGTCGGGTCCGTACAGGAACACCGGCACGCCGTGGGTGTCGACGATCCATGCCGCGAACTCGTCGCGGGCCCGTAGCGCGTCGTCCATGTCGGACGAAGGTCCGTCGATCGCGATCGGAACGAACGGGACGACGTCCACGGCACCCAGTCGAGGGTGGGCGCCTCGGTGTCGTCGGAGGTCCACGAGGGTCAGGGCGACGTCGGTCAGGAGTCGGGCGGGCTCGGACCTGGCGAGTGAGAAGACGCTTCGGTGGTGGTCGGGGTCGACGTGAACGTCGAGGAGGTGACCCCGACAGACCTCGGCCAGGCGGTCGATCACGGACGGATCGCGACCTTCGCTGACGTTGACGACGCTCTCGATGGGCACCCGATCACTGTGGCACGGGAGCCAGTGGTAGCGTGTGGCACATGTTCGCAGGCCTGTTCGACGGACCCGAGGTGATCGTCGTCCTCGTGGTGATTCTGGTTCTCTTCGGTGGATCGCAGATCCCCAAGCTCGCGCGCAATCTCGGTCAGGCCCAGAAGGAATTCAAGAAGGGTCTGAACGAGGGAGCCGCGGCCGATTCGAGCACCGACTCCAGCGGGGAATCCTCCGACAAGAAGTGACCGCGACCCGTCGGGCCGACAGCGACGGTCGAACCGACCGTCGGGCCGACCGTCGGGCCCACCGTCGACTGTTCAGGCCGATCTGACCTCGAGTCGACGCCGTTTGGCGATGCGGCGGCGTTCCCGCTCCGAGCAGCCACCCCAGACCCCGTGGTCGATGTGGTGCTCGAGGGCGTACTCCAAGCAACGCGACACCACGGGACAGGTGGCGCAGATCTTCCGGGCCCGGTCGACGCCGACGCCGTCACTCGGGAAGAAGACCGCCGGAGGATGGGCGCGACAGGCTCCGTCGGCCATCCAGGCCGTTTCGGAGTCGTCGAAGGGGGGCTGATCGCCGACTGTCGAGATGTTCATGTCGTCTCCTTGTGCGAAGGTGGTTTCCGCCCGCTTCGCCCGCTGAGAAACCGTTGCGATTCCGACGCCTCGCGGCGGCGGAAAGTTCCGGTCCCCGTCAGACAAACAGGCTTCGGGTCGACCGTCAAGTCGGGTCGACCGGACGCTTCCGACACGTCGAGACGACCGGTAGGGTTGGGTCGTCCGGGTGTTTCCGGGTCAGAACCGCATCACCCCTGCTCAGAGCCACTTCGGTGGGACTCGCGAGTCGGGTCGAAGGAGATCCATGTCCGACATGTACACACCCCCCGTCGAGCCCCGGGCTCACGTTCGCATGGTGTTCCTTGGTCACGTGGCGCCCCACTGGGACATCGACAGCCGTTTCGGAGATCGCGCGATCGTCGAGGAGTTCCGGGCCCGGGCACTGGCTCGGCTGGTTCTCATCACCTACAAGGACCCCCAGTTCAAGCGCAACAAGGCCCGTATCGACAAGGACGCCGAGCGCGAGGCGATCACCATCGAATGGGACCCCGTCGTCGAGTCCGTTCGCTGACGGTCGGTCGATGGTGCCCGACCCGCCGGTGTCACGGGTCGTTCAGCGTCCCGGGTCGTTCGGCATCACGGGTCGTTCGGCATCACGGGTCGTTCGGTGAACTTCGGGTGACACGACGATGAAACCGTCCGGGAGCGACCTTCTCGGTGCCGGGAAGCGGGTTTCATGATGCGCGGGCACCCGAACGAGTCCGAACCGAGAGACATGATCGCGAACGAGAGTACTCCCGACCTTCATCCCACTCCGCGACTCGTGAATCGCGAGTTGAGTTGGCTCGACTTCGACGAACGGGTTCTGCGGATGGCCACCGAACCCGGAATTCCGTTGCTCGAGCGCGTGAAGTTCGCGGCGATCTTCTCGTCGAACATGGACGAGTTCTTCCAGGTGCGCGTGGCGGCCATGAAGGATCAGGAGGCGGCCGGCCTCACGACGCCTCTGCCCGACGGATTGACCCCGGTGCAGCAATTGACGCGCGTGTGGGAACGGGTGCGCGAGTTGTCGCTCGCCCAGCAAAGGATCGTGAACGACGTTCTGGTGCCCCAGTTGGCGCGCGAAGGGATTCGACTCTGCGCATGGGGCGACCTCGATGAGACCGAGCGCGAACATTGTCGGAAGTTCCACGACGAGCGGGTCTTCCCGGTTCTGACGCCCCTCGCGGTCGATCCGGCGCATCCGTTTCCGTACGTCTCGAACCTCGCCCTCAGCATCGCCGTGACCGTTCGTGATCCGAGCACGGACGAGTCGCGATTCGCCCGGGTGAAGGTGCCGACGGTGTTCCCCCGCTTGGTCGAATTGCCCGGTGGACAGCGTTTCGTTCCGGTCGAGGACGTGATCGTGGCGCACATCGGCCAGTTGTTCCCGGGCATGGAGGTCGGCGAGGCCACGACGTTCCGTATCACCCGCAACACCGACCTGAGCGTGGAGGACGAGGAGGCCGACGACCTGCTGCAAGCGGTCGAGGTCGAGTTGCGTCGCCGTCGGTTCGGACGCGCCGTGCGTCTGGAGATCGCCGGGGGCGCTCCGGCGCACATCGTCGATCTGCTGCTCGACGAACTCGATCTCACGACCGCCGACGTGCTCGCGGTTCGGGGTCTGCTCGATCTCACCTTCTTGTGGCAGTTGCACGCGGTCGACCGTCCGGACCTGAAGGACGACCCGTGGGTGCCGGTCACCGCCGGACGACTCGTCGCCGCCGAGGAAGCCGAGAAGTCGATCTTTGCCGTCGTGCGGGAGCGAGCCCTGCTGGTGCACCACCCGTACGAGAGTTTCGCCAGCTCGGTGGAAGAGTTCCTCGAGCAAGCCGCCGACGATCCTCGGGTGCAGAGCATCAAGATGACGCTCTACCGAACCAGTGGCGACAGCCCCATCGCGCGCCACCTCATCCGCGCCGCCGAGCGAGGAGTGCAGGTGGCGGTGCTCGTCGAACTCAAGGCGCGTTTCGACGAGGCGGTGAACGTCTCGTGGGCCAAGCAGTTCGAACGGGCCGGCGTGCACGTCGTCTACGGAGTGGTGGGACTGAAGACCCACGCCAAGTGCGTGTTGGTGGTTCGTGAGGACGGTGACGGATTGCGACGGTACGCGCACTTCGGAACCGGCAACTACAACTCGCGGACGGCTCGCCTGTACGAGGATCTCGGTTACGTGACCTGCGAGCCGGAACTCACCGCCGACGCCGCGCAGTTGTTCAATCACCTCACCGGGTACAGCAAGAACGTCCAGTACGGCCGCCTCATGGTGGCTCCCGATCATCTGCGAACCGGCATCATCGGGCTCGTCCGCAACGAGGCCCGTCACGGTTCGGACGGTCGGATCGTGATCAAGGTCAATTCGATCGCCGACGCCGAGATCATCGACGAGCTGTACTCCGCGGCGTCGGCTGGCGTTCGCATCGATCTCATCGTGCGGGGCATCTGTTGTCTGCGGGCCGGCGTGCCGGGTCTGTCGGAGTCCATTCGGGTTCGGTCGGTGCTGGGGCGGTTCCTGGAGCACTCTCGGGTGTATCGCTTCGGACACGGCGGGCCCGACGGAGGTCCCATCCACTACATCGGGTCGGCCGACCTCATGGGTCGCAATCTGGACCGGCGCGTGGAGATCCTGACGCCGTTGGCTCATCCGCGTCACCGGGACTGGCTCGATCACGTGATCGACACCCTGCTCGACCCGTCCGCACCGGCCTTCGATCTCCAGCCGGATGGTTCGTGGACCCGGTCGGGTTCGTCGTCGTTCGAGCCGCACCCGCAGCGCCTGATCCACGAGTGGGTGGTCGCCGAACAGACGCGACGATCGTCTCAACGTGTCTGATCGTTCACCTGACGGACAGGCGTACCAGTCGGGAAGTTCACCCATGGAACGACATTCGTTCATCTCGTGTTCATCTGAATCCCTCTGGGTCGTCACCTCGGTTTCCTAGGTTCTCCCCGGCGTCATGTGAACGACGCTCCAACCGCCCCCGGTTGTTGACCCTCGAGGAGAGAGATGAAGTTCAGGAACGACAAGTTCGGAAGACGGGCAGCGTGGTCGTTGGCGACCGTCGCGACTCTGTTGCTGGCCGCCTGCGGTGGCGACGATGCGGGCTCCGATTCGGCGGAGTCCTCCGACGCGCCGGCTTCGAGCGACGCGCCGGCTTCGAGCGACGCGCCGGCCGAGGGTGGCGGGGTGTTCGTGACCGGTTCGTCCACGGTCGAGCCGATCTCGATCAAGGTGGGCGAGGCGATCAAGGCCGACGGCGTGAACGTGACCGTCGAGGGTCCCGGTACCGGTGACGGGTTCAAGAAGTTCTGCGCCGGCGAAGGTGACGTGACGGGCGCCTCGCGTCCGATCAAGGATGAAGAGGCCACCACCTGTGCCGACAACGGCGTCGAGTACGTCGAGTTGGCGGTGGCGATCGACGGGTTGACCGTGGCCACCAGCCCGGCCAACACCGCCGTCGAGTGTCTCGACACCAAGGCTCTCTACGCACTGGTCGGACCCGAGTCGGAAGGCTTCGCCTCGTGGGCCGACGCCAATGCGATCGCCGCCGAGCTCGGATCGGCCTACGCCGAATTGCCGGACGCTCCGTTGACGGTGTTCGGACCCGGTGAGGAGAGCGGCACCTACGACACCTTCGTCGAGTTCGCCATCGCCGACGCCGCCGAGGAGCGCGGCACCGACGAGTTCACCCGCGCCGACTACACGGCCAGCCCCAACGACAACGTGATCGTCGAGGGCATCGAGAGCGCCGACACGTCGCTCGGCTGGGTGGGCTACGCCTATTACAAGGCCGAGGCCGAGCGGATGAAGGCGATCGCGATCGTGAACGACGACGGCGCCTGCGTGGCCCCGACCGAGGAGACCATCGCCGACGGCTCGTACCCGTTCGCCCGCACCCTCTACATCTACGTGAACAAGGCCAAGGTCGCCGCCAATCCGGCCGTCGCCGCCTACGTCGATCTCTACCTCTCCGAGGCCGGAGTCGAGCAGGTGTCGGCCGCCGGTTACGTGGCGCTCCCGGCCGATCAGCAGCAAGTTGCTCTCGACGCCTGGGGTGCGAGAGGCTGACGTTCATGCGAGGAACTCTCGACGTCGCGGATCTCCGTGGGGATCCGCGACGTCGTTCCCGCGACAAGAGGATGAGCGGACTGCTCGCCGGCTCGGCCGCCGTGTCGGTGCTGGTGAGTGGGCTCATCCTCTTCGTGCTGTTGCGGGGCGCCATCGACTTCCTGCGGGAAGTCGACTGGAACCTCGGAATCCTCGTCGACGACGGCGTGACCCCGGGGTGGTTCCCCCGCCGCGAGCGTTTCGATCTCCTCACGATCGTCCTCGGGAGCATGGTGATGGGAGTCATCGCGATGCTGGTGGCCCTGCCGTTGGGTCTGGGAACCGCGGTGTATCTGAGCGAGTACGCACCGAATGGTGTTCGGCGGGTGGTGAAGCCGGTCGTCGAGGTGCTCGCGGGAATCCCGTCGGTGATCGTCGGCTACTTCGCGATCAACTTCATCGCGCCGGATCTGGTGGACAGGTTCCTCGATCCGGTGAACTCGCGGAACATGCTGGTGGCCGGTTTGGCGATCGGCATCCTGGTCGTGCCGATCATGGCGTCGATCACCGAGGACGCGCTTCGCGCGGTTCCACAGTCCTTGCGCGAGGCGAGTTACGGCATCGGCGCCCGCAAGAGCACCACCACCATCCGCGTCGTGATTCCGGCCGCGGTGTCCGGAATCGTGGCCGCCTTCATCATCGCGACCTCGCGAGCCATCGGCGAGACCATGGTGGCCACGATGGCGGGCGGTCGCGACGGCTCGGGACCGCGAGTGACGAGCCCGCTCGATCCGGGTCTCACCATGACCGCGGCCATGACCAACGCCGCCGGAGGCACCGACCAGGTCAAGGCCGGCGCCCCGTTCCAGGTGCTCTTCTTCGTGGGTCTGCTGCTCTTCCTGGTCACCATGGTGCTGAACCTCGTGGGCGACCGGTTCGTGCAACGCGTTCGGCAGAGGTACTAGGCGACGACCGTGACGACACCGACCTCCAACTCCGGCTCCACTTCCGTCGACACTTCAGTCGACACTTCAGTTCTTGCATCGGCGGCCGATTTTCGGGCCGCGCTCACTCGTCGCGAGAGGCAACCGTCGTCCATCGTGCTGTCGATGGTGTTGTTGCTCGCCGTCACCGTGACGTTGCTGACGCTCTTCGTGCTCCTCGCCCAGGTGGCGTCGCGGGCCTGGCCGGTGATCACCGGTCGGGGAACCGACTTCCTCACCGACACCATCGGCTCCGAGCCGTCGCTGGCGGGAATCTGGCCCGGACTCTTCGGATCGTTCTTCATCGGGCTCGGTGTCCTACTGGTGGCGGTTCCGCTCGGCGTCGCCGCCGCGATCTATCTCGAGGAGTACGCCTCGAACGGTCGCCTCACCCGTCTGGTGGTGGTGAACATTCGCAATCTCGCCGGCGTTCCGGCGGTCATCTACGGCGTGCTGGGACTCATCATCTTCGTGGGATGGCTCCGTCCGGTCACCAACGGCGGAAGCGTGATCGCCGCGGCCCTGACCCTCGCGGTGCTGGTGCTTCCCGTGGTCATCATCACCAGCATGGAGGCGATCCGGGCGGTGCCGTCGGGCTTGCGCGACGCGGGGTACGGCGTGGGCGCCTCGCGCTGGGAGGTGACGCGGGATCACGTCATTCCGTACGCCATGCCCGGAATCCTCACCGGCACCGTTCTGGCGCTCGCTCGGGCACTTGGCGAGGCCGCACCGTTGATCATGGTGGGAGCGATCACCGGTTTGCTTCCCGAGACCTCGCTCACCGGCAACTTCACCGCGTTGCCGATGCTCATCTACAACTGGTCGGGACGACCCAGCACGAGCGGCGGCGAGATCGGTTGGTCGAACGCGTCGGCGGCCGCCGGATTGGTGCTCCTGATCCTCGTGCTCGCTTTCAACCTGCTGGCGATTCTCCTGCGCAATCGCTTCGAATCACGGAGGACCGGAACATGACCGAGACAACCGCCCGCCCCGGCCTGCGCCTAGGCTCGAACCCGGTGGACGACTCTTCCTCGGGCGACGTGACCACGAAGTCACCGGTCTTCGCCGTCGACGACGTGAGCGTGTACTACGGATCCTTCCGCGCGGTTCGCAACGCGTCGTTCGACATCCGCGCCAACGAGATCACCGCCTTCATCGGACCGTCGGGCTGCGGCAAGACCACGATGTTGCGCTGCCTGAACAGGATGAACGACTTCATCGCCACCGCTCGCGTCGAGGGTCGCATCGAGTATCGCGGAGTCGATCTGTACGACGCGGCCGTCAATCCGGTGGAGGTCAGGCGTCGGATCGGGATGGTGTTCCAGAAGCCGAACCCCTTCCCGAAGAGCATCTACGACAACGTGGCCTACGGGCCGCGACTGTTGGGCAACACGTCGAAGTCCGAACTCGAGGGAATCGTCGAGACGTCCCTGAAGCGCGCCGCGCTCTGGGACGAGGTGAAGGATCGACTCAAGGCCTCGGGACTCGGACTCTCGGGTGGTCAGCAGCAGCGTCTCTGCATCGCCCGGGCGATCGCGGTGCGACCGGAGGTCATCTTGATGGACGAACCGTGCTCGGCGCTCGATCCCATCGCCACCACCCGCATCGAGGATCTGATGCAGGAGATCAAGAACGACTTCACGATCGTGATCGTCACCCACAACATGCAACAGGCGGCCCGGGTCAGCGATCGCACGGCCTTCTTCACCACCGAAGTGAACCCCGAGAACGACCGTCGAACCGGTGTGCTGGTCGAGTTCGACCGCACGCAGAAGATGTTCTCCAATCCCTCCGACGATCGCACCGAGGCGTACGTGACCGGAAGATTCGGCTGAGGTTTCGGCGATGGACAGTGCCCGCAAGATCTACCACCGCGACCTGCAGGAGGTGCACCAGGAGTTGGTGCGCATCTCGGCCTCGATCACCGAGAGCATCGCCAAGGGAACCGCGGTGTTGCTCGAACAGGATCTCTCGGCGGCCGAGCAGATGATCCTCGCCGACGACGAGATCGACGCCCGCACCCTCGAACTGGAGGATCGTTGCGTGCAGATCCTCGCGCTGCAGGCTCCGGTCGCCGGCGAACTTCGCCAGGTGGTGGCGGCGCTCAAGCTGTGCGGCGAACTGGAACGTTCGGCCGATCTCGTGGTGAACATCTGCAAGGCGGCCCGTCGCATCTACGGACACGACTTCGACCCGAAGTTGCGCGGGCTGGTGCTGAAGATGTCCGATCAGGCGCGCAAGTTGTTCGCCGAGGCCACCAGCGCCTACGCCGCCGGCGATGCCGTCCGGGCGGCGGCCATCGACGACATGGATTCGTATCTCGACGATCTGCAGCGGCACTTCATCCAGGCGATCTTCGAATCCCACGCCGCCGGGCGCATCGATCTGCAGCTCGCCATCCAGTTGGCGGTGGTCGCTCGCTTTTACGAGCGCATCGGTGACCACGCGGTCAACATGGGCGAGAAGGTTCGCTTCGAGGTCACCGGGTGGACCCCCGAACAGATCGGTGCGGATCGCCACCACAAGCGAGTCTCCGATCAGACCCCCATCGGTGGCGTCCGGCCATCGGAGTGAGATTCCGGATCGCTCGAGTGTTCGTCTTTCGTTCACCGGGACGCCACCTGACGGTCGTCGACCCGACCGACACGACGAATACCTTCGTTCACATGCGGTTCATCGTGGTGTGGGCGCTCGAGCGGGTCGCGTCGTGAATCGCACCGCACACGAGCAGCTGGAGAGCCTCCGTCTCGAGGCTCTCGCTCTCGGCGAGATGCTCGTGGCCAGCATTCCCCGGGCCACGTCGATCCTCCTCGACCAGGACATGGAGGGGGCCGAGTACCAGATCCGGGCCGATGACGAGTACGACGCGCGCTCGCTGCATCTCGAGGAGGCCGCGATCGCGCTGATGGCCCTCCACGCACCCGTCGCCAGTCAGTTGCGCCACGCCGTGCTCCTCATGAAGATCTCGGGAGAACTGGAGAGGTCGGCGGATCTGGTGACCAATCTGTGCAAGGTGGCCCGCAAGATCCTCGGCCACCGCATGGACGAGTCGCTGGCCGACCTGGTGCGACGCATGGGTCGACAAGCCGAGATCCAGATGCGCGAGACCCTGCTCGCCTATGCCGAGCAGGATGCCAGTCGCGCCCGCGGAGTCGGGGATATGGACTCTCATCTCGACGCCCTGCAGAAAGAGTTCATGCGCACGATCTTCGAGGTCAACGCGACGAATGGCGTCGAGGTCGGCCTCGGAGTGCAGTTGGCGATGATCGCCCGCTTCTTCGAGCGCATCGGCGATCACGCGGTGAACATCGCCCACTTGGTGGAGTTCCAGATCTCCGGCGAGAAGCCCCCGAGCGGTGATCACCGTCGTGGCGGTCGAGGAGAGGATCTCACCCCGATCCTCGGTCTGGTGCGACCGGATCCTGACGGAACGCCGTGACCTTCGTCGTCGGTCTCGCGTTCGGACTTCTGTTCGGACTGGTGTCGGCTCTGGTCGCCGCACGGCTCGGAGTCTGGTTGCCGGTCGCGTCGCGCCGAGCGTCCACGTCGGCGGGGGTGACCGGCGCGAACCCGACGGGGGTCGAGCCTGCCGCGTCGTCGGCGACCGTGGAGGAAGCGCTCGACTCGTTGTCGATCGGTGTCGTGATCGCCGGTACCGACGGTGATGTCGTGTACCGGAACGTGGTGGCGCGGGGTCTCACCGGATCGTTGTCGGCCGACGTCCTGATCGACGAGGCGATCGAGGTTCATCTGAAGAGAGCACTCGACGGTGAATCCGGACGTCAGACGCTCGACCTCTACGGTCCGCCACGGCGGGTCATCTCGGTGTCGGCATCCCCTCTCTCGAGCGGAGGTGGGCTCGCACTCGTCGAGGACGTCACGGAACGATCGCGCCTCGACGCGGTGCGCACCGACTTCGTCGCCAACATCAGCCACGAGTTGAAGACGCCCGTCGGAGCGCTGGCCGTGCTCGCCGAGGCTCTCTCGATGGAGGATCAACCCGAGGTCGTCCATCGGCTGGCCGACAAGATGGTCGACGAGGCGCTGCGCGCCGGTCGGGCCATCGACGACCTGCTCGAGTTGTCGCGCATCGAACTGGGCGGTGAGGCGGTGAAGGACGTCGTGAGCACCGGTCTCGTCGTGGCCGAGTCGGTCGATCGGGCTCGGCCACTCGCCGAACGTCGGGCCATCGACATCGTCGCCTCCGAGCCGAAGGACCGATCGAAGGTGGTCGGTGATCGGAGACAATTGGTGTCGGCCCTCGGCAACCTGGTGGAGAACGCTGTGAAGTACTCCGAACCCGGCACTCGCGTCGAAGTCTCCACGCGCACCGATGGGACGTGGGTGGAGTTCGTGGTCCGCGACTTCGGCATGGGCATTCCCGAGCGTGATCTGGGGCGGATCTTCGAACGTTTCTATCGAGTGGATCGGGCTCGCTCGCGCGAGACCGGCGGCACCGGTCTCGGACTGGCGATCGTGCGACACGTGGCCGACAACCACGGCGGAGAGGTGACGGTCGACAGCACCGAGGGCGAGGGATCGACGTTCGTGCTCCGCGTCCCGGCGGCCCCGGGTCTCGTGGTCGCCAGCATGCCGGAAGCCGGCTGAGTCGGAACGGATCGGGAAAGGACGTCGATGGTCACGCAAACGGTTCTGCTGGTGGAGGACGAGGAGAGTTTCGTCGAGGCACTCACGATCGGGTTGAAACGCGAAGGATTCCGAGTGGAGGTGGCGCGGGATGGTCTCGAGGCCCTCGCCAAGTTCGAGACCACTCAGCCCGATGTGATCCTGCTCGACGTGATGCTGCCCAAGATGAGTGGCATCGACGTGTGTCGTCAACTCCGCAAGCGCACTCAGGTGCCCATCATCATGGTCACCGCCAAGGGAGCCGAGATCGACACCGTGGTGGGACTCGAGGTCGGAGCCGACGACTACATCACCAAGCCCTATCGAATGCGCGAACTGGTGGCTCGCATGCGCGCAGTGCTCCGTCGCGCACCGGGGGAGGCGTCGCGGGCCGACGTCGCGACCGAGGGATCGCTCGTCGTGGGCGACGTCTCGCTCGATCCGGACGAGCATCTGGTGATGGTGCGGGGCGAGTCGGTGGCGATGCCCCTGAAGGAGTTCGAGTTGTTGCACATCCTCCTGGCCAACGCCGGCCGGGTGTTGCCGCGCGAGATGTTGATCGATCGCGTGTGGGGTCTCGACTACGTGGGCGACACCAAGACCCTCGACGTGCACGTGAAACGCTTGCGGGCCAAGATCGAGGAGGACCCGTCGAATCCGGTGCGCATCGTCACGATTCGCGGACTCGGCTACAAGTACGAGCGCCAGCGCTGATCGGGGCGACGAGCCTCCCCGGTGCCACGGGTGGGCGCTCCTAACATGACGCCGTGAACGAGCCCCCCGAGCGACCGCTGGCCGGCCGTGGGAAAGGGGTCACCTACGTTCCGCCGAAGCACCAGCATCGGTTCGTTCCGTCACCTTTCGCCCGCTTGGTGCGCGTACACGCCTCGATGACGGCCGCCGAGGCGTGCCTCGCCGTCGCCCTGGCCGACTCGTTGTTCCTGTCGATCACTCCGGGGGAGGCGCGGGGTCGGGTGATCGTCTTCCTGGCCGTTTCGTTCGCACCCTTCATCGTCCTCGGTCCTCTGATCGGGCCGGTGATCGATCGCATGCCCGGTGGCCGCCGTCTGCTGATCGTCACGATCGCCGTGTTGCGCGCGGTCGTGATGGTCGGGATGGTGTCGCAACTGAAGTCGCTCTGGCTGTTCCCGTTGGCGTTCGTGGCGATGGTTCTCAACCGGACCTACGGAGTCTCGAAGTCCGCCTTGTTGCCGAGCCTGATCAGAACCGAGGCCGACCTCGCCGAGGCCAACGCCAAACTCGGGCGCACCGCGGGAATCGTGGGGTTCGTTGCCGCGGTGCCGGCCGCGTTGCTGAGTCTGGCGACGCCCAAGGCCTCCTTGTTGCTGGGGTCGTTACTCTTCGTGTTGGCGGCCACCATGGCGCTCCGACTTCCCAAGTCCCCGGTGGCGACCAGCGATCCGGCCGAGATCGAGGTTCGGGAACTGCACCAGACCGGCATCATCATCGCCGCGACGGCCCAGGGGCTCGTGCGGGCCAGCGTCGGTTTCCTCTTCTTCCATCTCGCCTTCTGGTTCGCCGACCCGCGACGCTCCCAACAGGTCGGCACGGATCCCGACGGAACGTGGAAGCAGATGGAGTATCACTTCGGTCCGCAGTTCGGAACCTTCTGGTTCGGTTTGGCGGTGAGCCTCGCGGCGATCGGGACGTTGCTCGGCAACTCGAGCACCAGGGCCCTCCGTCGATTCGATCGCATCGAGTCGTTGCTCGTCGTCGGATTGGTGCTGATCGGAGTGGCTGGAACGGTGGCGGCGATCAGTCCGGTGACGATCATCGCCCTGCTCTGCATGGCGGTCGTCAACTACGCCGCGGCGTTCGGAAACATGGCGTTCGAGACGATCGTGCAACGGGATGCTCCCGATGCCAATCGGGGTCGGGCCATCGCCAACTTCCAGATGCGCTTCCAGCTCACCTGGGTGGCCGCCGGTTTGGTGCCGGTGTTGATTCCGCTGCCCGGGGTCGTGGGTTTCGCCGTCGTGGCGTCGCTCGGCTTCTCGGGCGCCCTCGGTTACTGGTTCGGGTTGCGCCAGTTGCGCGCCGGGGCCCGCGAGGTCGAATCGATGCGGGGTTATCTGAAGCGGCGCATCACGCGCCGCTGACGTCGAGCCGAGCCAACCAGAGACCCGGTGCGTCGAGCTCGGCGGGAGTGGGCAGATTGTCGCCCGATGCGATCAACGGCGACAAGCCGTCGTCTCCGGCCCGCTCGATGACTCCGCGAACGAACGATCGACCGCGCTCGACTTGTTCCCGGTTCAGTCGGAGTCCGAGAAGTTTCTCGACGAAGGCGGTGTCGTCGCCGGATTCGATGCGCCGCCGCCGAGCCGCCTCGGCGAGGCGTTGCGGATTGCCGAGGATGCGCGCTCCGACTCGATCGGCGAGGTGGTCGACCCATCCCACGACGAGAGCCAACAGGGCATCGAGTCGTGGTTGCAGTGTTTCCTGAGCCGGGGATCTCACCGCACCGAGGAGGACTTCGGGGTCGGAGAACATCGACTGGAGCGTCGCCATCAGGTTGGCCGGATCGCCGGTCTCGAGTTCGGACAATTTGTCGCCGATGGAGGACGGGTCGGGCCGGAACAGTCCGGCGTGCTCGCGAACGAGCGCGTTGACGGCGGAGGCGAGGTGAGGAATCGAGTACAGCGTGTGAGTCGCCAACTCCTGGATGAGCACCCACATGCGGACGTCGTCGCGGGGGAGGCTCCACTCGTCGGCGAAGCCGTCGATGTTGGCGGTGACGAACATGGGAGACCGATCGTCGGGTCGGGGCAAGGGTAGGTCGTACTGGCCGAGAGCACGCTTGGCGAGGAGGCCCACCATCGACCCGATGGCCATGCCCATGGTCATCGGAGCCAACATCCCGGTGAGGTTGGCGAACATCGCGGCGAAAGGGTCGTCGGCGGGGGTGTCCCCGCGCGCACCTCCCAGAGCGGTCGCCAGATCGTTGAACAGTGGCTTCCAGTCGTCGAGCGAACGGGCGGCCCACGTGGTCCGATTCACCGCGTCTGGTTCGCGAGTCGGTACGACGAGACCGGATTCCTGTTCGATCGCCATCGATGCGAGTCGGGAGAGTTCGACGAGGGCGAGCCGCGCGGACGGATCCGGATTGGGTTCGGACTCGCCACCGGTGGCGGTCAGCAACGCGATCTGACGGGCGGTGTCCCAGTGAACCGGGCCACCATCGGAGATCTTCTTCATGAAGTCACCGAAGAACGGAAGACCGGGGAACGGATCGTCGGCCACGGGGCGAGCCTAGGTCGCGCCGGCTCGGTCACGGCTTCGGGGTTCGCGACGGTCACCCGAGGTCGCCACGACTAGCGTGCGCGGGATGGCGAAGAAGGGCACCGCGCGGGAGGGAACGCCGTCCACCCGGTCGACGGGTGTCCCCGAGGCGGCCGGTGCCGACGCGTCACCGACGTCGGGCTCGAGTCGACGACCGACGATCGTGGTCACCGGAGCCGGTTGGCCACTCGGACGACGGGTGATCGAGCGCCTCGGCGCGTCCGGCGAGGTCGACGTGCGGGCGATGCCGCGCGTGGAGGACCTCACGGTGCTGGGCGACGAGTCGACCCCGGTCGACGTTCTGGTGCATCTCGCCCCGGGCGATCACGATGCCCTCGCCGCGCGTGGTCGCAGTGCCGTGGTGGGAACACCCGAGTTGTTGGCCGCCGCGACCGCGCGCGGCGTCTCGTACGTCGTTCTGTTGTCGTCGGCGATGGTGTACGGAGCGTGGCCGAACAACCCGGTTCCACTCACCGAGGATGCCGCCCTCCGGCCGGACTTCGGTTTCGCGTTCGCTCGTCAGTTGGCGACGGTCGAGCAGATGGTCGACGACTGGTGCCGGGAGGGAAGCGGTCGGTCGGCCGCCGTGTTGCGTCCGGTCCCGGCCATGGCCGCCGATGGAACGTCGTCGTTGGTGCGTGCCCTGGCCGCCGGAATGGGTGGACGGTTGGGCGAGGACGACGTGCCGGCACAGTTCCTGCACCTCGACGATCTGGCCGATGCCGTGACGATCGCGGTGTCGAAGCGATTGGTGGGCATCTACAACGTGGCCCCCGACGGACACGTTCCCGGTTCGCGGGTGCGTTCGCTGTGGGGATTGCCGCCGCGTCTGCGGTTGCCGGATCGGGTCGCCGAGGTGGTGGCCGATGTCCGTTGGCGTTTCCAACGCGGACCCATTCCGCCCGGACTCCGACCGTACGTGCGCTCGCCCTGGCTGGTGTCGAACGGCAAACTCCGGGCCGAGGGCTGGGCGCCGAAGGTGACCAACGAACAGGCCTTCGTGGAGGGCACCGACGCCAAGTGGTGGACGATGCTCACGCCCAAGCGGCGGCAGGAGATCGCCCTCGGAGCGATGGTGTCGACGATCGTCGTGACCGTCGCGTCCGTCGTCGTCTGGTTCGCGCGGCGCGCGCGTCGTTGAACCGGATTCGACTGATTCGACTGGTTCGCCGGAGTTCCGTCCCGATTCCGGCCGGCGCGTCGAGTAGCGGGCCGGTTCGCGTTCAGGGTCGTGTCTCGACCGAGGCGAGCACCGCTTCAACGTCGTCGACGGGCACGAGCACGAGATCACCCTCGCGATGCGTGCACAGCCCGAGCAGCCGGCCGTTCCGATCGATCACCGGCGTGCCCTCGGTGACGTCGTCGACATCGTCCAGCGGAACGAGCACCGAACCCTTCGCCGACGGGCGAAGTTCGAGTCGAACGGGGGAGTCGTCGAGAGCGACGACTTCTCCGCCCGTCGTCGTGGCGTCGATTCCTCGGGAGGAAGGGGGCGCGAAGGCGAAGCCGGAGTCGTCGACCGCGGTTCCGGATTCGGAGGTGGAGATGCTGAGTATCGCGATCGACGAGGATTCGTCGCGGTACACGATCTCGGCGTACGCGGTCTCCCCCTCGGAAGTGACGATCGTGAACGAGTCGGAGTCGGCGACGGCGTCGAAGGTGGTGACGGCCATCGACGCACCGGCGGTCGGGATCACGATCGCTCGTGGCGTCAGGGGACCGTTCGAGGCGACGTCGAGCAGCGAGAGATCTGCGAGGTCGATGTCGCTCGAGGTGAGTCGCAGGATGGTGGTGGAGTCGTCGTCACCCTCGTGCGGTCGGGACAGGGCGAAGAGAGCGGTCACGATCAGGATGCCGAGTGACACCGAGATCGCCACGACCCCCCACCCCACGTCGCGGGAAGGCACCGAGATGAGCGAATGTCGCGCCAGGCCGATCTCGGAGGGATGGCGCCAGGTGCGGTCGTGTGGCGGCAGGGGCGCCGTCGGATACGAGTCGTGATCGTGAACGTGATCCGCTTCCACGAATTCAGGAGGCTAGTGACGGCGAAGTCGCTGGTGTTGGCGGGCAGGTACGCTCTCGGTGTGTCCGGTGAGCGCTCCGACCTCGATTGGCTCGCGCTCGTCGAGACGCCGCTCTCGGCGGCCGAGGTCCACGACTGGGCGGTGCGACCGGAGTGCGGTGCCGTCGTGCTGTTCTCGGGCACGGTGCGCGACCATGCCGAGGAGAACGGGGAGCTCCGCGAGGGGGTCACCCATCTCGTCTACGAGGCCTACGAGGATCAGGTGTCGCCGAAGTTCCGTGCGATCGCCGACGAGGCGCGTCGGCGCTGGCCGACGATCGGTCGGGTCGCTCTGCTGCACCGC
>Ga0172373_10002751_pt1 | contig 26550 bp, 25 predicted proteins | sample Lak10m_2_FD_114546 | JGI IMG/M metagenome (GOLD analysis project Ga0172373, IMG submission 114546) | Freshwater microbial communities from Kabuno Bay, South-Kivu, Congo - kab_092012_10m | ecosystem: Environmental > Aquatic > Freshwater > Lake | place: Democratic Republic of the Congo...
TCCCCGGATATGGCCAGATTTTGAGTAATTATGAGACTGACATTTCTTGCAAGAAAGCATGGTTTTTTCAATGTTTTAAGAGGTACTGAGGTCATTCTAACAAAAAACATTCTTTAGTTCAATTTCTCCTTCTTTTTAACTGCCTGAAATGGTTGACAAATAAGAACGATCCTTCGTGTTGTTGAGTGATTCCTCCATCAATACCGTGGCATAGAGCAAAAAACCTTGGGGTGTTTGCAGTTCAAAAGTGCCATTATCCATGCCTTCATTCCATTGTGAAAATGTTGGAATTGAGCCAGTAATAGCCATCACTCCTTCTTCATAGGCAAATTTGAAAAAGTGAAGGGCATAAAACGCATATGACACTTGTTTCATTAAGGAAAGTTTCTTCATTTCTTCTGGAAGTGGTTGCTGTTTAAGATAGCTCTTTAAAAACATTTCCTCTTCTGAGGGGGTGAGCATCATCTGCATGCATGCTGTTGCAAGATCAAAAAAAGGATCTTCGGTTCCGGCGGCTTCAAAATCAACGAGATAAAAACGATTGCCGTCAAAAAGAATATTATCCGGGTTTAAATCATTATGACATGATCCGCTGCTATTTGTGGAAGGAGAGGCATTTTTTAATATCGAAATAATGGTAGAGATGCTTTTTAAAAACTCTTGAACTTTTTCAGGCGCAGGGAATGCTAAGACGTCCCCCATAAGATTGTGTATATAGGGAAAAATAGGCGCGTAAGGCGCAGGGAAGATCGTTTCCGTATGAAGTTTTTTAAGCAAAACGGGCATGTGCTTCAAAATATCGGACTTTGAAAAAGGGATATTATGGATGTATTCCATAATGATGATCCCTGTTGATGCATTGGCGTAGTAATAAGTGGGGCCAATCCCAATTTGTGAGACAGCAACGGCACAATCGATTTGCGTTTGTCGATCTTCAAGTGGCTGTTCAAAAGACATTATGCGCAATACATAAGGAATTTCTTTCATCTCAAACAAAAACATTTGAGATTCGGAATATCCATTCTTAAGGGGAGTTAACTTTGAAAAATCCTTGCTCCCAAAAGTTTGATCAAGGGCGTTAACAATATTCTCTATGCGTTCTTTTGGAAGTAAATGCTTCATAAGTAACTGGCGCGATAGAAATCTTTTGCTGATGCTAAAAGAGAAAGGCACATCAAGCAAAGCAAAAGTGATGAGAAATAATGGGGGGAAAATCAAATAAAGCAAAAAATTATTGTAAAATTTTATCTTCTTAATTGACACAAGGGGGGGAGCGCCTTAGCCTTTTAATTAGAGGATTTCAGCAGTTATGTGTGTATGCATCGTTCGCACTCTCCCCAGGGATCAGGCCTCGCTCAAGGGCGCCCCCTTTCACCCCATTTGCAGGTTTATTGCCCACAGTTGACTTCAATCTTGTCAATTTTGCACCGTATAACCGGGGTCATGCTGAGTTGTGGCCTTTTGTTTATGGTTTTTTGGCTCTATTCCCTTTTTCAAGGAGATGTCTGTTATGAAAAATTTCTTTTTTGGATGCACTGTTGGTCAGTGAAAATGCTTTTGTTTGTTTGGAGCGGGGCACTTTTTTTCCATCTTTTTAACGGTATACGTCATTTAGCTTGGGATATGGGATGGGGTTATGAGCTTAAACAGGTCTATACATCGGGATACGCTGTTTTAGTTCTTACGGCTCTTGCAACGGTAATTTTTTGGGGAATGATGTAATGCAATTATCACGTACAGAGAAGGGGGATTCCGCCTTTAAAAACCAACGTGTCACGGCTGTGATGCTTGTTTTTTTGTTGTTATTTTTTGCATGGCATATCATCAAATATCATAATGCACCACGCCAAGAGTGGGTGACATGGCTTCACAGTCCCGCCATTGCATCCATTATGATTTTAACGATGGCGGCTGCCTTTTATCATAGTTTCTTAGGCCTTAAAATGGTGGTTGAGGACTATGTGCATTGTAAAAATTTAAAAAGGCTTTCTGTATTTTTATTGACGCTAATCCATATGTTTTTGGCGCTCTTATGCATTGTTTTAATTATCTTGTTATAGGGGTGTGATTATGAAAAAAGCTTATGAGATTCACACTCATTTCTATGATGTTGTTGTCGTTGGGGCAGGGGGGTCAGGATTACGTGCTGCCTTGGGCATGAGTGCCGCTGGTCTTAAGACCGCCTGTGTTACCAAGGTTTTTCCGACACGTAGCCACACAGTAGCCGCCCAAGGTGGAATTAGCGCCGCCCTTAACAATATGAAAGACGGGGATGATTGGCGCTTTCACTTTTATGATACCATCAAAGGATCCGATTGGCTTGGTGATCAAGATGCTATTGAGTATATGTGCAAAAATGCCATTGAATCGGTTCTTGAGCTTGAGCATTTAGGGGTCCCTTTTTCCCGTACGGAGGCGGGGACGATTTACCAGCGTCAATTTGGTGGACATACCCTTAACCAAGGTCAATCCATGGCAAGGCGTGCCTGTGCGGCAGCAGACAGAACCGGCCATGCTATTTTGCACACTCTTTATCAGCAATCCCTCAAACATCACACGGAATTCTTTATTGAATACCTTGCCCTTGATCTGATTATGGACGAGGGGGAATGCCGCGGTGTGATTGCCTGGTGTTTGGAGGACGGATCGATCCATGTTTTTAGGTCTCATACCGTTGTCCTTGCAACGGGGGGGTATGGCCGTGCGTTTTTCGCATGCACAGGGGCGCATACTTGTACTGGGGATGGAAATGCCATGGCCCTTCGTGCGGGGCTTCCCCTTCAGGATATGGAATTTATCCAGATCCATCCCACGGGTATTTATGGTGCGGGCTGTTTGATCAGCGAAGGGGCTCGGGGTGAAGGTGGATACCTCACCAATGCCAATGGGGAGCGGTTTATGGAACGCTATGCCCCCAAGGCTAAGGATCTTGCGTCTCGCGATGTGGTGAGCCGTGCCATTGCTATTGAGGTTCTTGAAGGGCGCGGTGTTGGCCCCCACGGGGAGTTTGCCAATCTTCATTTGGAACATCTAGATCCCCAAGTTTTAAAAGAGCGTCTTCCAGGTATTTCAGAGACGGCCCGTATTTTTGCAGGTGTGGATGTGACAAAGGAACCCATCCCCGTGGTGCCAACGGTTCACTATAACATGGGGGGGACACCGACGAATATTCATGCAGAGGTTGTCACAAAAACAAGTAAAGACGTTGTTCCAGGGCTTATGGCCATTGGGGAGGGGGCCTGTGTCTCAGTCCACGGTGCGAATCGCCTTGGGACAAACTCTTTGCTTGATTTGATCGTATTTGGCCGTGCGGCGGCCCTTCGTGCAGCGGAAGTAATTAAACCTAATACACCCCATAAAAAAATATCCAATGATTTGTTTGAAAAATCATTGGAAAGCTTTGATAAACTCCGTCATACACACGGGGATAGCCTGACGGGCGAACTTCGAATCCGCATGCAAAAAGTCATGCAAAAACATTGCGGTGTTTTTCGTAATGAGACACTCCTTAAGCAAGCCATGCAGCAGATGGGGGATGTTCAAACGGCTGTGAATACGGATATCCGTATTAATGATAATTCCCTGATTTGGAATACGGAACTTGTTGAGGCGTGGGAACTTAAAAACCTGATGGCGCAGTGCTGGGTCACCCTTGCATCGGCCCTTAATCGCCAAGAAAGCCGCGGTGGTCATGCGCGTGATGATTATCCTGAGCGTGATGATAAAAAATGGTTGCACCACACATTAGCATTTTTGGATGACAAGAATAAGGTCGAGCTTGATAAAAGGCCCGTGACCCTAAAACCCCTTACGGATGAGGTTGAGTCTGTTCCCCTTCAAAAGCGTGTGTATTAAAGACGATTGAGAATTCTTTGGAAGTGCTCCGGCAAAAATGGAATGTGAGTCCAGATCTGCCGAAATGTGAAGAATTCATTTTGAATGGTCATCTTAAATAAAAAAAACCCCGTAAAATTACGGGGCTTTTGTTTTTTTCTTTAAGGTAGCTGCTTAAGAAGAAGCTGAATTATCTTTTGCTGGGGCTGCGCCTTGTGCTTGAGTATTGACCCATCCTACATGTTCTGCAAGTGCTGAAGTCACGTCTGTTACTGTTCCTCCTTTAATTACTGCATTATAAAATTGCTGTGCTGTCATTTTTGTACTGAGTACAAAATCGGATGCTGGCTTAAATACTCCACCATAGTTTTTGTCCTTTGAAAAACGCATGCCACAGGGAGCTTTATATTGGGTGAGAGTATTTCCTTGGGTGATAACAATACCGTTAACAACACGTGAGAATGCAATCTCCCCACTATTGAGGACCAATGTTCCAAAACAACTTTTACCGTTGTGAAACCATAAAGATTCAGCAAGTGCCGGAGGTTGGATACCAACAACTGTTCCAGCTTTCATCACTGCGTTATAAAATTGTTCTGCGTTAAGGGTGTCATTAATATTTGCGTAAGATCGCGAGATCCAATTTCCTATGCCACCAAAAGGTTTTCCAGGGACAGCAGTGCATTCGAAAGAGCCTCCAAGATTCATATCAAATGAATCTTTTTCGCTTACATTTAGACCTCCAGGGGATCGAGTCAAAGTCATCTCAGTTCCTTTGAGATCTCTCACTGTAAAGGAACCTTGCCAACCAGTGGGGGTTGCTTGGAGTTGTTGGGAGGATTTTTTTTGTTCTTCTTCCGAGGGGCCTGCTGCTGCAGAGGTTGAGGATGCCATAGCATTTTCCATTATGGAAAAGAATGCTGTCGCCATAATGAATAGTTTAGAAAATTTCACAGTGTTTTCCTTCTTTGTTATAAGTCCTTGGGGATACTACTGCATCAAAAGGGAGAGATGCTACAAAAAAAACCGCCTTTTATGTGTGAAAGGCGGTTTTTGTGTTGTGGGGCGTTGAAAACCTTATTTCGTGTTTGTATAGCTTCCGTCCATATATTTCAGGCGATCCTTGCGGATTTTTTCTTGGACAGATTTTGTTTTCTGACCATAAGCACTTCGAATTGCGACATAGAAATCGATGGATTCCGCCTCAAGATCATCCAGGGTGCCAAGGTATTTTGCCCGTGTGCGCACACCATCAAGGACCTGTTTGCCCGTATACCAATGCCACCATTGGTGATGTTTGTTGTGGCGATTGACCTTTTTATTCACGGTGGTGAGGTAAAGGGGGTGACCAAAATAATCAGCGCCCATGCCAAGGACTCCACGGAAGGATGAGGGGCCAAAAATGGGGATAAAGAGGTAAGGTCCTTCTTCCATGCCCCATCCACCAAGGGTTTCCGCAAATCCTGTGTTTTCTTTTTCAAGGCCAAGTTCTGTGCCGGCATCAAAAATGCCCAATACACCCATGGTGCTGTTGGCGAGGAAACGGAAAAGGGAGGTTCCTGCTTGGTTAAAGCGCCCTTGGAGGACAAAGTTCACAAAATCGACGGGGAAGAGGAGGTTGTCCATAAAGTTACTGACGCCGTCTTTGACTTTGCGGTGGGTGATGTCTTCATATACCTGTGCTACAGGGCGAATAAGGGCGCCATCCACACGTTGGTGAATACCAAACAAACCGCGGTTTAGAGGTTCGAGGGGATCCTTAAGATCCGATGAATCACCATTTGAGGATGTGGCATCGTTATTAAAGGGTTCAGTTCTTGCAGCGGCTGCATCCATGGCATCGTGGGTCATCTCAGCGTGGGCGAGGGGGGTAATACCAAGGCAAAGTAAAAGGGAAAGTGTAAAAATACAGCGCATGATTCATGAAATTTAAAAAACTTTCTCCTAGTTAAGCAAATGTCCCATAAAAATTCATTAAAAATTTAGGGGAGGGAAGGAGGTAAAGAAAGTGCAGAATTTCTTGAAGATGGAGGAGGGGTGTTCAGTGAGAGATTTTCTTTGTCTTTTTACAAAACGCCGTTATCATAAATTTATGTAAATTTTTAACATACTAAGATGATGGCGAAACAAACCCGTCGTGATTTTCTTTATCTCTCAGCGGCATCCCTTGGTGTTATTGGCCTTGGCAGTGTGGTGATGGCTTTTATCAAAAGCATGAACCCCGCAAAGGATGTGAAAGCTCTTGCCTCTGTAGAAGTGAATCTTTCTGGCCTACAGCCCGGTCAAACCAAAACCATTGTATGGCGTGGAAAGCCCGTCTTTTTAAAAAGGCGAACAACGGATGAAATCAAGAAAATGGAAGATGTGGATCTTGTTACCTTTAAGGATCCCCAAACGGATAAGGAGCGCTTTGGCAAGAATCCCGAATACCTTGTTGTGGTGGGGGTATGTACACACCTTGGGTGTATTCCCAACCAACGCGAATCCATGACGGGAGGCGAGGGTGGTGGATGGCTTTGTGCGTGCCATGGGTCTTATTATGATGAGTCAGGGCGGATTGTGCGTGGCCCTGCGCCCAAAAATCTTGAGGTTCCGCCTTATGAGCTTTTAAACAATAACGCAACAATCAGGATTGGTTAGTCATGGGTGTTTTAAAGTGGATTGATCGCCGCCTTCCTTTTATGGGGTTTTTGCGAAACCATTTGGTGGATTATAAAACACCAAAAAATCTGAATTATATGTGGAATTTTGGCTCCCTTGCCGGGATTACCCTTGTGATTATGATTGCGTCGGGCATTTTCCTTGCCATGCATTATGTGCCCCATGTGGATAAGGCGTTCGATAGCGTGGAACGGATCATGCGTGATGTGAATTACGGGTGGCTGTTGCGTTATATCCACATGAATGGTGCGTCGATGTTTTTTATTGTGGTGTATCTTCATATAGCACGGGGAATGTATTACGGGTCTTATAAGGAACCCCGGGAGTTATTGTGGATTCTTGGTGTTGTGATTCTTCTTATCATGATGGCGACAGCGTTTATGGGGTATGTGCTTCCTTGGGGGCAGATGAGCTTTTGGGGCGCTACGGTGATTACGAACTTATTCTCGGCCTTTCCCTTTGGCGATAGTATCGTTCAGTGGTTGTGGGGGGGATATTCTGTCGATAATCCCACACTTAACCGATTTTTTGCGTTGCATTACTTGCTTCCCTTTGTGCTTGTGGGCATTACGGCTCTACATCTTATCGCGCTCCATACATTCGGATCCAACAATCCCTTGGGTGTTGAGAAGAAAACAAAGGAAGACTCTCTGCCCTTTCACCCCTATTACACGATTAAGGATTTGTTTGGGCTCGGTGTGTTTCTCTTGGTATTTTGTTATTTCATTTTCTTTAACCCCAACTTTTTTGGGGAGCCTGATAACTATATTCCTGCCAATCCTTTGGTGACACCTGAGCATATTGTGCCGGAGTGGTATTTCTTGCCCTTTTACGCAATCTTGCGCTCTATCCCCAATAAACTTTTGGGCGTTCTAGCCATGTTTGGATCGATTTTTGCGTTGATGGTGTTGCCTTGGTTGGACAAGCATCCCGTGAAAAGTGCCCGGTTTCGCCCATGGTTTAAATACCTTTTTTGGCCATTGATTCTCGATCTTTTTGTGTTGGGATATATTGGTGCAAAGCCACCTGAGGGGATGTTTATTATTATAGGGCAGCTTGCAACGCTTTATTACTTCTTCCACTTTTTTGTGGTGTTGCCATGGTTGTCACGGTGTGAGCCTGTGCGTCCGTTGCCTGAAAGCATTAGCAATCCCGTGATTGTTTCTGAGAAAATATCCTTAGCGGTAACTGCTACAAAAGCAACAGGTTCACCTACAAAAACAAAAAAAGGAAAGGAGTGAGACGATGCTTAAGTTTAAAACCCTTCTTGGTCTTTCTCTTCTTGCTCTAAATACTGCATGGGCTGAACCGCTAAAAAAACCTCTTCCTCAAGAGTGGCCCTTTAAGGGGATGTTTGCGACATTTGATCGGGCCGCACTCCAGCGTGGGTTTCAGGTGTATAAGGAAGTGTGTTCCACATGCCATGCCCTTAAGCGCATTCGTCTTCGTGATCTTGAGGGGATTGGGTTTAATAAAGCGCAAATCAAGGCATTGGCAGCAACGTATTCTGTGAAAATGCTTAATCAGTCGGGGGAGGAAGCGGAACGCCCTGCGGAGCCCTCCGATGCGTTTCCTTGGATTTATCCAAACGAGCTTGCAGCGCGAGCCGCCAATAATGGTGCTCTTCCCGGGGATCACTCCTTGATTATCAAGGCGCGCCCCCATGGGGAGGATTATGTCTATGCCTTGCTTACAGGATATGATGAAAATCCACCCGAAGGATTTAAAGTGGGGGAGGGGCGTCACTATAACCCCTATATGACGGGTGGGCAAATCAGTATGGCTCCTCCCTTGGTCAAAGAGGGGCAGGTAACCTATAGCGATGGTACCAAGGCCACGGTGGATCAGATGGCGCGGGACGTTGTGACGTTTTTATCCTGGGCAAGTGAGCCTGAGAGTGAAGAGCGCCGGGATCTCGGTACAGCTGTGATGTTGTATCTTTTGGTGATGACGGGCGTTTTTTATCTTGCCATGCGCAAAATTTGGAAAGATGTGAAAAAAGGGTAGGTGGGGGAGCAATCTAATATTTTAACCCTTTCTTGAAAAAAGAAAAAATTTCCTTTTTTTTAATAAAACGATATTCGGAGCCGAAAAAATGACCAAGGTGTGTGTGATTTGAAAATAATTTTTGGTACCATAAAAAATGGCCAATATGGTGCGCAATGGGTTGAGACCCTAAAAACAAACGAAGCGATAGTTCTTCTTGGTAAAAATCTGATTATTTCATATTTATGGCCTTCTGATTCAAACTATTTGGGGATTAAAAAGCTTGTAGATTATCTTTCTGGGAAACAAGATCAAGAGATAACTTTGTGGTTAAAACTCCTTGAGAACGATTTACAGAATCCTCGTCAAAATAAGGAGGCCGCGGAAGAATTGGAGAAGCTGTACAAAAGATTGGTGGCAGAACACAATAACGGTTATTCCAATTTTTGGATTGAAGCAGAAATGACAGATTTCACTGAAAAATAATGCTACATTAAAACCTTCTCCCTTCCCAATTCTTCTTATTTTTGGCAATCTGGGGTTATATTCTCTAAAATTTTATATAATTTCATGGGCTATCCATCGTCTTCTTTTTGGGATGCATTGCATCAAAATTACCGTTCCCATGAATCTGAAGCGGTGACGGCGTTGGTCGCATCTTTTTCGGAATCGTATTATCCAAAAGATGTGATTCGATCGTCAGCACTCCATTGGGTGGAGGTTCTTCGCAAGCAAAAATCCAAAAAATTCTCGGTCAATGAGCTTTTAAATGCCTATTCTTTGGACAAGGAAGAAGGTAGAGCGTTGATGATTCTGGCCGAGGCTCTCCTTCGTATTCCTGACAAAGCAACACGGGATGCCTTGATTAAAGAAAAAGTAACCTCGGCTAAGTGGTATGAGGGGGCGAAATCTTCCTCCTCATTATTGGCAAAATTTGCTGGTGTGGGGCTTGATGTTTCTCGGCATGTGTTAACCCTGGGGGAGGGGACGGTATTTCAAAGCTTTACAAAGTTTGCCGCGACTTTGACAAAGCCTGTAATTCGTGAAAGTGTTATCCGCGCTATTTATCAAATGGGGGATCTTTTCATTGTTGGGGAGACCGTTGAAGAAGCTATTACCCGTGCAAGCCAAGACAAAGCATATGGATATTCCTTTGATATGTTAGGGGAAGCCGCGGTTTCTTTTGAAGATGCGGATCGTTATTACGATTCTTATGTGCGCATTATCCAGGCAGCAGGAAAGGCGGGGCATAAGGGTGTTTCCATCAAACTTTCAGCGCTGCATCCGCGCTTTGAGATTTTTAAGCGATCCACTGTGATAGAAGAGCTTGGGGAAAAACTTCTTCAGCTTGCACTTATTGCACGGGAGGGAAACGTTCGTCTTACGGTGGATGCTGAGGAGTCCGAGCGGCTTAATATATCACTTGAGATTTTCGAAAAGGTATTTTTGGATCCAGCCCTTAAAGATTATACGGGGTTGGGGCTTGCTGTGCAGGCTTATCAAAAGCGTGCCCCCTTTGTGATTGAGTATCTTTCTAATTTATCGCGCAAGAGAGAGAAAACCATTCCCGTTCGCCTTGTGAAGGGGGCTTATTGGGATAGAGAAATTAAAGTTGCCCAAGAGCTTGGCCTGGATGATTTTCCTGTGTTTACGCGCAAATCCCACACGGACGTTTCTTATTTGTTATGTGCGCAAAAGTTGTTGTTGGATGATGCCTTTAAACCCCAGTTTGCAAGCCATAATGCCCATACACTTGCAGCCGTGATTCAGATGGCGCGCGCTATGGGCAAGGATTCAAATTTTTCCTTGCAACGCCTTCAAGGGATGGGAGATGACCTTTTTGATGTTATTCGAAAAGAAAATCCTGATATTCCGTGTGAGATTTATGCCCCTGTGGGGGAATATAAGGATTTATTGGCGTATCTTGTGAGGAGGTTGCTCGAAAACGGTGCGAATTCTTCCTTTGTTCATCAGATTGCTGACGCTAACAAACCTTTGTCAGATCTTGTAAAAAATCCTTTTGATGTGGCATCGGAAACAGGATTTTCATCACATTCAAAAATACGTCTGCCTCACAAACTTTTTGACGATCGTTCCAATGCTAAGGGTATTGATTTAAGTGATTATCCCACATTGGAAAAAATGGAAGACGTCTTGGTCAAAGCCCCTTTGTTATCGTTGAGCGAGGGCGATCATGGGGATGTTTCTAAAATCATGGAAACAGCTGTGCATGGTTTTGAAAGTTGGTCGAAAACACCGGTGGCCCTCCGCTTAAAAGCGCTTCGTCATCTTGCAGATGCTTTGGAAGATAACAATGAGATTCTTTCCCTTATTGTGCATGAAGGGCGCCGGACCCTTGTGGATGCAGTATCAGAGCTGCGGGAGGCCGTGGATTTTTGTCGTTATTATGCTGTGTGTGCTGAAAAACTTATGAATGCACCCCATATTCTCCCCGGTCCTGTGGGGGAGCGTAATGAGCTTTCATACCAAGCAAGGGGTGTCTTTGTGTGTATTAGTCCGTGGAATTTCCCCCTGGCGATTTTTACAGGTCAAGTTGTGGCAGCCCTTGTGTGTGGGAATGCAGTGATTGCAAAACCTGCCAGTGCTACCCCTAAAATTGCGGAGGCTCTTGTGAATCTTGCGCACAAGGCAGGAATCCCCAAAGAAGTTTTGCAGCTATGTCTTCTTCCTGCTTCAAAGATGAAAGGCATTTTAGAACATGGGGCCGTGGCGGGGGTAGCTTTTACTGGATCCACAACCACGGCCTGGTCCATTAATCGTACTTTAGCAGCCAAGGATGGGCCCATCGTTCCGCTGATTGCCGAGACGGGGGGCCGCAATGCTATGATTGTGGATTCCTCAGCGCTTTTTGAGCAAGCGGTGCTGGATGTAATTACATCAGGATTCCGAAGTGCGGGCCAACGCTGTTCGGCCCTTCGTATTTTATGCGTTCAAGAGGATGTGGCGATACCTTTTTTAAATCTTCTTACAAATGCGATGAAAACACTTTCTTTGGGAGAAGCATTTTTACTCAACACCGATGTTGCGCCTGTCATTAATGAGGGGGCAAAAAAAACTATTCTTAAGCAGGTTCAAGCTCTCTCTCAAACAAGTGAACTTCTGTATGCTTGGGACGGGGAAATGCCTAAGGGGGACTTTATAGCGCCACAACTATGGAAAATTCAAAAAATAGAGGATGTGCATGACGAGATTTTTGGACCCGTTATTCAAGTGCTCACTTTTAAGGGAGATGAGCTTGAAGACACTGTTCATCGTCTCAATGGCCTTGGGTATGGCCTTACATTTGGCCTCCATACGCGCCTTGAGTCAACGATTGAGCGTGTGCGCTGTATCCTTGCTGCGGGAAATTTTTATGTGAATCGTAGTATGATTGGCGCTGTTGTTGGCGTTCAGCCCTTTGGGGGTGAAGGGATGTCAGGCACAGGATTTAAAGCGGGTGGTCCCAATTATCTTTTGCGCTTTCTGACTGAACGAATATTTTCTTATAACACGACAGCAGCAGGGGGGAATGCATCCCTCGTTATGCTAGAGGAATAAATAAGCGATATTGTGTTTGGGTTTGTACTACTTTTGTAAAGTCCCAGAGTGTGATTGTGATGGTGTAAGATGCGATAGGGTACCATCACACTCTGGGACTTTACAGTTAGGATTTTGTTACTGAATCCTTTTTGCTGACAAAAAGAATCATATAGTCTTAGCTATAGCTCATCCCATAACAATATCAAATTTAAATGAATTTAGGTATATTAGTGGAATCGGGAATTTTTGAAATAAAGCAAAGCACCACCTGCGCAAATTTAATGGCCCTCGCAGACAGCAACATACTTTTTTGTGTTGTATTAGGTCAGCTCCAAGAATTTTTAGATTTTTGATAAAATTTCCTTGCACCAAATCCTTGACTTTTTCCCTAAAATCCATCATACCTTTCTTATTCGCGAGTGATCGTGGATGCCTTGGGGGTGTAGCTCAGTTGGTTAGAGCGCCTGCCTGTCACGCAGGAGGTCGCGGGTTCGAGTCCCGTCACTCCCGCCATTTATGGCTAAGACGTCTCCCCAAAAATATTGAATAAAGATTAGCGAGCAAGAGATGTTGTGTGCGTTTGATTTTGATGGAACCCTCGCAGATAGCCGAGTGGCGCATTATCACACGGTGCATCTTTATGCCAAAATTCATGGCTTCCCCATGCCCCCTAAAAATGAGATGGATGCGGTATTTGGGAATCCAGAACCTTCTTTTATTTTTGAGGGGTGGACGGATAACGTAGAGGTTTTTAAACGTCAGCTCCTTGATATTTATGGGATGGCGGATGACGTTTTGTGTAATGATCCGAGTGTGATGCCTCTTTTTGAAGGAATTCCAGATTTGTTAGATAACCTTCGACATAAAAATATAGATTTAGCCATCGTTACATCACGCTCTTTAAACCCCCTTCAAATCGTGATGCAAAAACATAAAATCGATGGGTTTTTTAAAACTATTCGCTCCCATCATGATGTGGAAAATAATGGTTATCGCGGGAAACCCTATCCAGATAAGCTTAATTGTGTTCTTAAAGAATTTAAGAAAAGCCCCCGTGAGGCTATCATGATTGGCGATACAAGTATGGATATGCAGATGGCAAAAAATGCTGCGGTGCGTGGTGTTGGGGTTTCGTGGGGATATCATCCTCGAGAGACTTTAAAAAAACATGGTGCTGTGTATGTGGCTGAAACGGTATCGGAATTAAGCCAAGCGATTGGACAGCAATTTGCGCAAAAATCTGTAGCATAAACACATTGATGAGTGCGTTCCCATCCTCTTTCTGGCTTGTTCTCGATAAACCCTTGGGGATTTCGTCTAACCAAGCTTTATCAAAGGTAAAACGCTTCTTGGGGGTGAAAAAGGCAGGGTATGCCGGGACGTTGGATCCCTTGGCATCAGGGGTGCTTCCCATTGCTGTGGGGGATGCCCTTAAAGCCATGTCTTATATGACATTTACGGAAAAAACGTATCAATTTCAGGTGTGCTTTGGAAAAAGTACAACGACAGATGATCTGGAGGGGGATGTCGCCGATACATCCCCTGTGCGCCCTTCAAAAGAAGATATTTTAAAAGTGCTGCCTCAATTTTTGGGAGAGATTCAGCAAATTCCTCCCGTCTATTCAGCCCTTAAAATTAATGGAAAGAGAGCATGTGACCGTGTGCGCCGGGGAGAAGAAGTTGTCCTGCAGCCACGCACAATTTTTATTTATGATTTAAAACTCCTTTCCGTTGATGATGGGGATCATGCAACGTTTGAGGTGCGCTGTAGTTCGGGAACATACGTGCGTAGTCTTGCGAGGGATATGGCAAAATCCCTTGGCACTGTGGGGTGTGTGAGTCAATTGAGGCGTGTAGCCGTTGGTCCCTTTGCGATTCATCATTCGTTAACCTTTGAAGGGCTTGCTCAAGAGGCGTCTTTTAAAAAAACACTGGAAAAAGAAGGAGACATAGCGCATATTAACCTCACAAGTGCGTTTGCGCTTCCCGTTGATATCGGGCTGGACGACATCCTGGCGGTATCAGTTTCAAAGGAAGTTGCAGATCGTCTCAGGTGCGGGCAACGCGTTCCCCTAAAGCTTGAAATTAAGGCAGATGGGCAAACGTTAAGAATTTATGAAGGCGAGGCTTTCATTGGTTTTGCGCGCTATGAGGCAGGCATAAACGAAGGAGTGGTTCACCCCATTCGTATGATTAACAATAATGATTAGGACTAAGAGACGATGTCGATTACAAAAGAAAAAAAAGAAGAACTGATTTCCCAATTTGCTGTTGTAGCAGGGGACACAGGTTCACCTGAAGTACAAATTGCTGTTCTTACAGAGCGTATCCGCAACCTTACAGGTCACATGGATTCCCATAAAAAAGATTTTCACTCCCGCCGCGGTCTTTTGATGATGGTGGGACAACGTCGCCGCTTACTTGACTATCTTAAGAAAAAGAGCGTGAAGCGTTATCAAGACGTAATTCAAAAACTTGGCATTCGTCGCTAAGTTGTTGGGTTGTCAAACAATACATTTTACAGGGGGGCGGGAATCAAAACGCCCCTTTTTTACGTTAAGGAAACACTATGACATCAATGTTTAAAATTCACCGTGAAGAACTCACTTGGGCTGGCCGTAAGCTTGTCATCGAAACGGGTAAAATGGCCCGTCAGGCTGATGGTGCTGTGCTTGTTAGCTATGGTGATACAACCATTCTTGCAACAGTTTGCTCAAAAAAAGCAGCTGGGGAAGGGGTCGATTTTTTCCCCCTTACCATCAATTATTTGGAAAAAGCTTTTGCTGTGGGAAAAATTCCTGGTGGGTATGTAAAACGTGAAACAAAGCCATCGGATCGTGAAACTCTTACGGCGCGTCTGATTGACCGTCCGATTCGTCCATTGTTCCCAGAAAACTTCTTTAACGAAGTGCAGGTCGTTTGCACAACGTTGAGCTATGATCAAATCAATGATGCCGAAATTCCAGCGATGATTGCTGCATCTGCAGCCCTTGCGATTTCTGGCCTTCCTTTCCTTGGTCCTATTGCGGGGGCGCGTGTTGGTTATGATGGCAAGGATTATATTTTAAACCCAACGGTTGGTACGGATTCTCGCCTTGACCTCGTTGTTGCAGGAACTGATTCTGGTGTGTTGATGGTAGAGTCTGAAGCCAGTGAATTATCCGAAGAAATCATGCTTGGTGCCGTTGTTTTCGGCCACAAGGAAATGCAACCCGTGATTAAGGCCATTAACAAGCTTGCAAAGGCTGTGGGCAAAAAACCTTTGAAGGTTGAAGAAGATAAAGAATACCTTGATGCTTACAAAGTCTTTAAAAAGGATTATGAAAAAGCGATTAAGAAGGCGTACTCCATTAAAACAAAAATGGAGCGTTATGAAGCTCTTGATGCTGTAAAAGCGGAAGCAAAAGAAAAATATGGTGAAACATATTCTTCTGTGATTTTTGGTCGTGCCATTGAAGGTGTTAAAGCAGAAGTCGTTCGCACCCAAGTGTTAAAAGATAAATCCCGCGTGGATGGTCGTGACCTTACGACCATTCGCCCCATTGAATGTGAGGTAAACGTTTTGCCGCGGGTTCACGGAAGTGCCCTTTTTACACGTGGTGAGACACAGGCCCTTGTGGTTGCAACCCTTGGTACAGCATCGGATGAACAAATGCTTGATACGTTGGATGGTGAATATCGTGAGCGTTTCTTGCTTCATTACAACTTCAATCCATACTCTGTAGGTGAAGTTGGTCGTATGGGCGCACCGGGGCGCCGTGAAATTGGGCATGGCCGCCTTGCTTGGCGTGCACTGCATCCCCTTGTTCCTGGAAAGGATAAGTTTGCCTATTCCATGCGTGCTGTTTCTGAAATCACAGAATCCAATGGATCATCATCCATGGCAACGGTATGCGGTACATCCCTGGCATTTATGGATGCCGGTGTTCCACTTGAGCGCCCAGTGGCAGGTATCGCCATGGGATTGATTAAAGAAGGAAAAGATTTTGCTGTTCTTTCCGATATTCTTGGGGATGAAGATCATCTTGGGGATATGGACTTTAAAGTAGCAGGTACGGCTGAAGGTGTTACAGCCCTTCAGATGGATATCAAAATTACCAGCATTACCCCTGAAATCATGGAAATTGCCTTGAACCAAGCAAAAGATGGTCGTTTGCATATCTTGGGTGAAATGGGTAAAGCCATGAAAACATCCCGTAAAGCTGTCAGTGACAATGCTCCTCGGATGGAAACGATCAAAATCAATCGCGAAAAGATTCGTGATTTAATTGGTCCAGGAGGTAAGGTCATTCGTGAAATTACCGAGCGTTGCCAAGTAAAAATCGATATTGATGAAGAGGGCAAGGTTACGATCGCTGCTATGTCCCAAGAAAAAATGGACGAAGCCATGGCTTCTGTAAATGCGATTACAGCGGAACCAGAAGTGGGTAAAGTCTATAAAGCAGCCGTTGTGAAAATCGTTGATTTTGGTGCTTTCGTTAAGTTTATGGGCGAGCGTGAAGGTCTTGTGCATATTAGCGAAATCACAGGGGAGCGTCTTGAAAAAGTAACAGATGTTCTAAAGCAAGGGCAGACTGTGATGGTCAAAGTCGTTGGCTTTGATGATCGCGGTAAAATCCGCCTTACAATGAAAGGAATTCCACAAGAAGAAGCTGCTGCTTAGTTCTTGTTAAATCTTTTCTGTATCAAAAGCCCAATCATACCGATTGGGCTTTTGATATGGAGTTGTGTGAAGGACGTAGAGTCCATCGCCATATTTAAAATGTCTCCTTAAAATAGATGGATTGATAGAAGCTTTGGAACTTCCTACGATAAAAGGGTTAATCAAAGGAGGAATTTCATGAAAAAATATCTTTTATCCGCATTTTTACTTGCTGCTATGTCTACTGTGTACGCATCTGAAGAGACGCAAAAAGAGCTTGCACCACTCGGTTCTGCCGTAGCTGCTTTGCGTATCCAAGTTGAAGAAGTTATTAATTTGCCCAGTGAGCCCATCGCCTTGCGTTCAGCAATTTTAAAGCATATGGGGTTAGGCGCTTCTTCAAATGGAGTTTTTAAGTCAAGCAAGGGAAAAGAAGCTTTTATGATTTTCCTTGATAAATTTTTACCTGAGGGAGTCTCTAATCTTTCTTACCCAGAGAAAACTTTGCTCGATGGGAAAGTCGCACTGGAAAAAATGTTGCAGGCGAAAAGATTGGACAAAATGAGTGATGAACAGCAACAAGCATTATTTTTAAGGCTTTTGGGAACGCATACACAGATGCTGGGAAAATATCTTCCTCAAAAGGATGAAGAGGCAGACAAAAAGAAGGCTGATGTCAAGAATGGCGAGTATGCGTTGAATGGCAGTGCTTCTTCCTCCTCATCGACTGGTTTGGTCCCTAACGTTGTTGCAAAAAAGTAAATGAGAATACCCTGAGAGGGTTCGGTGCTAAGTAATTAAGACAATATTAACTTTTTTGGTAGACAATTCCCCAAATGTTATATTTTAAGGATTTTGTATACCATGTATTTTAATTTTCTTTTGATCATTGCTTTTTTAGGGGAAGCTCAGGCTTCTTCTCAGCTCGATGAGGGAGAGAGTGTTTCTAGAGCGCAATCTTCTGGTGCTCTTAGTACTTCAGTGGAAAAAAGCCAAGAAGATCTATATAGGGTGTTAACAGTTCCTCCTTCGACACCTGTCATTCAAGGTGCACCTTCATCTACGTCATCTGAGGCGATTCATGAGTTTAAATTGGGAGAAGGAATTTTGGATTTAACAAATTTGTCTGTAAAAAAAAGTGGAAATTTTCAAGATGGGAATTCCGATAAAAAATCTGATAAGAGAGTTTCACACTAGGGGATTCTTTTTAATACTTTCTATAAGGTTCGAACATGATTAGGATCATTTTATGGAGCCATTAAATCATTGACTGGGAAATTTTTAAGGATGAAAATTTTGTTTATTTTTGTTGGGATGCTTATGGGATCTTTTGCAGAGATAAATGCACAAGATCAAGATAAAGATTCTCCCAATCCCATATTTCGTGTATTAAGGCAGACTCAGGAAGAGCATTGGGTCTATGATGGGGCTCCTCCCTCGTGGCCTAAGCCGAGTGTGACTCCGCCGCTTCTTCCGAGGTCGATGCCTGCTTCTCCCTCCTTGCCGAGTCAAGGGGGATGGGTATCACCTTCGGGGACACCTCCTCAAAAGTCATCTTTGTCACCGTCTCAAGTTGTTCCATCACCGGCATCGAATCCTTCTGTTACGAAGTTGCCGACTTTGGGTGGGGGAGAGGGGAGTTCTTCGAATGGCCCACCAAAAAATCCGCCTAAAAACCAACAAGCTTCAGGATTCCCTTTTTCTGCTGAGGAAAATACGAATCAAAGCGGGAGTGGTTGTTGTAATTGTTCGATTATGTAAAGGAGTGATGTCTCTTCTCAAAACCACTTTTCAAAGGCTTTGAAAATATCCTTGTAAAGCTTTTGTTTGAAGTCGACAATTTGCTCTTGGGCTTCTTGGGGGGTGGCCCAACGCCATTTACAAAATTCAGGGTGAACTGTGCCTATATTAATCAGAGTATCGTCGCCATCAAGGCGAGCAAGAAACCATTTCTGCCTTTGCCCAAAATATTTTCCATTCCATAAAGAATTTCTTAAAAAATCAGGAAGATCATATTGGAGCCACTCTTGTGTTTCATCAAGGAGGGTCACATGTTGGGAGGGCACACCCGTTTCTTCTTCAAGTTCCCGTAGGGCCGTTGTATAGGGGTCTTCTCCGTCATCAATGCCGCCTTGGGGCATTTGCCAGGCTGTGTCTTGGTTTTTGTTTTTAAGGCTGTCATACCGAAGTCCTAAGAAGACTTTTTTATCGGTATTTATGAGTACAATGCCTACTCCCTTGCGATATAAAGGGATAGGCTCACTTGGTAGGTTTTCTTGCATGGGAAACATTTTCTGTTTTGATTAAATTTTGGATCGATTTAAAAGGAACTTTGGGCGAACTTTTTTGCAGTTCCTTGATGAGATAAGGAACAAGTTCTACGGGGAATGTGACAATTCCCTCCTTGTCAAGGGGGGTTTGCTGGTCGCGAATAAGCGTATCAGGGGAGATATTATAATCTACCATGAAAAACGAGGCGTTTTGTCTTTGCGCTTCAGATGCGAATTTATTGTCCTTTAAAATGCGATTTTCGAGGACAATTTTTCCCTTGTCAGAGAGGGAAAACGCAATGTCTTGAAGCTTTTTTTCGTCCTCGAGGGGAGGGGAACCATGGGTAAGAAGAAGCCCATCAAAATATGCAAGAAGCCCCATAACATCGATTTCAAGCTCATTGTGAAGTTCAAGGAATAAAAGATGACCATGCTCTTTGGCTGGGGTAATCCATCTGTTAATCATTTTTGCGTGGGGACTGAAAACAAGGCCTACTTCGGGGGGGAGCTCCGTAATAGCCATATCGGTTAAGCTGTGATTAACACCGAGTCCCGTTATTAAAAGATTGAGTTGGGCAGGACGTTTTTCAATAAGTGCCGGGACGAGGACTAATGCATCTTCTTTTTTATTTTTTGCTTCGGAGGGCTTTTTTTCTGATTTTGATGATGTTTGTTCATGGGATGCTGTATGGGGTTTGGGGAGAGACTTAATCAAGGTCTCAGAAGATTTTTTTTTGTTTTCAGTCGAAGAGAATTCTGTCTCCTCTTTTTTTGGAGTATCATGGGGAGCTTTATCGCCAAAAGACTGATATAGAAAAATACCCATAAAAAGTGTCACAAAGAAACATCCAGAGAAGATCGCAATTTTGATGAGGAGATGCTTATCAATTTTCAACAAAGAGTGGACCCTCCTTCTTACAGGGGTTGAACATGGCTACCACCTATTAAGGGCGGATAGTCCGCGCAAGAGATCAATGGCGCGTTGTTTTTGGATATCCGGAATTTTTTCGTTTGCTTTATCTGAGGGAGAGGGTCGTTTTGATGCTTCAACGGTAATATCGGGTTCTAACCCTTTTCCATTGATGGGGGATCCTTTGGGGGTTTGAAAATAAGCAATGGTAAGGGATACAGCCCCTTTTTCTTTTAAATCGAAAATACGTTGCACAGAACCTTTACCATAGGATTTTTCGCCCATTAAAATAGCACGTTTGTGATCGCGAAGGGCTCCTGCAAGGACTTCTGAAGCAGAAGCGGACCCGTGATTAATAAGAATCACTACAGGAATACCCTTAAAAATATCAGGACCCTGGCTGTTATAGGTGCGGTTTTTTTCGCCGTGGCTTCCAAGAACTTCGACAATGGCTCCTTTGTCCAAGAACAGGCTTGTAACTAAAACGGCTTGTTCCAGTGTGCCGCCTGGATTATCTCTGAGGTCAAGAACAATTCCTTGTAATGTCGTAGCGCCTCCCATAGTTTCTTTGAGCTTTTTTTGAAGATCGTTTGCGGTTGCTTTTAAATTTTCTGCACTTTGGCTATTAAAATGGCTTAAGCGAATATAGGCAATCTTGTCTTCGAGGTGAGATTTGATGGGGAGATTTGTAATAATTTCTCGCTTTACTGTAAGGTCGATTTTTTCTTCACGGTTTCTTACGATAGTTAGTTTAACGGTTGTTTCAGGATCTCCATGGATTTTTTGGAGGGCTTCAACGGGAGTGAGTGTCGAAAGCTTGACGTCATCGGCTGCTATGATTATGTCGCCACGCCTTACCCCCGCTTTAAAGGCCGGTCCATCTTCTGTGGGGGCTATGATTTCAAATCCTTCTGGGAGGGATTTGACCTCAGCCCCGATTCCGCCAAATTTACCCTCTAAAAGCTCATGAAGGGTTTTATAATCTTTAGCGGAGTAATATGCGCAAAATTCATCAAGAGAGCGGAGGGCACCATTTAAAGCGCCTTGAATCACACGCTCTGCTTTGACAGGATTTGCATAGTTTTCATGGATAATGCTCAAAATTTCTTTTAAAAGACCGTCGTCCCCCAGTAAAAGCTCCGACGAAGGGGAATCGTTGCGACAGCTTGTTATGGACAAGAGCGTCGTTAATACAAAAACAGCACGAAGGGAAGCGGCAAACCGTCGTTTCTTGAACAAGCTTCTTAGTATTACACAATAAGGCATTGCCCGCTCATAGTTAGGGGGGAAGGTATCTGATACAATGTTAGTAAAGTTGGTGCGATATCAGCAAGGGTTCCTGTTCGCAGTTTTTGAATAGAGGTGTTAATCGCAATAAAAGGCACAGGGTTACATGTGTGCGCTGTGTGTGGGGCGTCCGTGCCCTGTTCTACCATTTGTTCGACGTTCCCGTGATCTGCTGTGATAAAGATTCCCGTATGATGATCCACAGCAGCTTTGTAAATACGCCCTAAACAAACATCGATACACTCAATAGCCTTAATAATGGCAGGTTGAACGGCTGTATGTCCCACCATATCAGGGTTCGCATAGTTCACTACGATAAAGTCATGATGTTCTTCTTCAATGGCTGAAACAACTTGATCCGTGAGCTCTTTAGCACTCATTTCAGGTGCGAGATCGTATGTTGCGACTTTAGGGGATGGAATGAGGATGCGATCTTCCCCAGGGCATGGAGGTTCGATGCCCCCATTGAGAAAAAACGTGACATGGGCGTATTTTTCTGTTTCTGCCAGTTTGAGAACCTTTTTGCCTTGATTACAGAGAGTTTGAATAAGTCCATCGGAAATTGCTTTTTGAGGATAGAGTGCTTGTGAATAAGCATTAAGAGTATCACTATATTCGCTCATCCCAAGAACAGTCATAAATTGAATGGGGTGATTTCGTTGGAAATGGTCAAATTCTGGCAAGACAAGGGAGGAAAGTAGTTGTCGCACACGGTCAGCTCGAAAATTAATATGGATAAGGCTGTCACCACCTTCCATTCCTTTGTAATGTCCTATGACATAGGGCTCAATGAATTCATCCGTTTTACCGTCAAGGTAAGATTGCTCAATAGCTTGTGCCGCAGAAGAAACGCGAATGCCGTCAGCCTGGACAAGGGCTCGGTAAGCTTTTTCAGTGCGCTCCCACCTGTTATCTCGGTCCATGGCAAAATAACGACCTTGAACGGTCGCAATGTGGATAAGGGGATGTTGGGGAATGGCTTGAATGAAATCCAAAGCACTTTGTGGTGGTGTGTCACGACCGTCTGTAAAAAGATGGAGATAGACATGCATGCCCTTTTGGGCAAGTATTTCTGCCATTTTTATAAAATGATGTTGGTGTGAGTGGACACCGCCTTCAGAAAAAAGACCTAATAAATGACAGCGCTTGTTTTTGCTTTTTGCAATCAGTTCTTGGACCAGGGAATGTTTTTCAAACTCTCCCGTTTCAATGGCATGGTCAATTTCCACAAGCCCTTGTCGAACAATGCGCCCTGCGCCGATGGTAAGATGTCCTACTTCTGAGTTGCCCATTTGTCCTTTGGGCAAACCTACAAACTCTTCGGATGCTTGAAGTTCAGTGTGGGGATATGTTTTTAATAGATTATCGACGCATGGTGTATGAGCCTTGTAAATAGCATTTTCAGAAGTGTTTTTACCAATGCCAAACCCATCCAGAATTACAAGAACGTATCGCTTCATGAAAATAAAATTAAAAAAAAGATACGTTCAAGATATCAGAATTTTTATCGATACGCACCGCTTCATCATGAAAAATGAACTTTTGATCGAGGAATCAATAAATGCGGATCAAACTTGGTGGATGAAATCTTGGATATTGCGCTGTAAAAGGGATGTGTGCTCGAGAAGTTTTTCAGATGCGCGACCAATTTCTTGGGAAGTTTGTCTCGTTTGATCGGCAGAGGAAGAGACGTCTCCCATTTTTTGAGTAACTTCTTGGGTGCTATTGAGCACATTTTGGACATTACGTGCAATGCTTTGCGTTTCTTGGGTTTGGACATCAATAGAGCCGGCGATTTCATTGGAAACTTCGGTAATTTGATGGATGATGGTGCCAATGGCACGAATGGAGCGCACTGTTTCCTCTGTAGCATGCTGAATTTTTTCAATCTGACTACTAATATCGTCTGTCGCTTTTGCTGTTTGATTGGCAAGATTTTTAACTTCTGATGCCACAACGGCAAACCCTTTTCCTGCTTCTCCTGCTCGCGCTGCTTCGATGGTAGCATTAAGAGCAAGAAGGTGTGTTTGATTGGCTATATCTTGGATGAGTTGAACGACATCATTAATTTTGGCCGCTGCATCTGCAAGACCATTCACACGTTGATCACTTTCTTCAGCTGCTTTTTCGGCTTGTTTTACAACCTGTGCAGATTGGGATACTTGCTTGCCAATTTCTTCAATGGCGAAGGTAAGCTTTTCAGACGCTTCTGCAACAATCTGAACATTGTTGCTGGACTTTTCAGAGACACTCTTTGCGTTTTGAATATTGCCAGCCGTCGCGTGGGCAAGGTTTCCAAGGACATCAGCATAGCTTTGGATATTTGAGGCGATTTGATCTAGATTATTGCAGTGGGATGTTGTGGATGTTTCAAAATTAATGACAAAATCTTGGGTGAGCTTTGATCCATTGTTGTGGAGATCAACATCGATCGTTTGGGAAACGACAGGAGGTTCTTCCTTGTGTTGAGACGATGCTTCAAGAGCGAGGGCTCGATGTTGTTCCAAAAGGCGAGCGAGATTACCAAATTCGTCCCCACGTTCAATACCAGAAATGGGCGTTTCCATATGAGAGCTGAGTGTCTCAATGCTTTTACTGAGTTTTTCTGCGGTATCACTTACTGCTTTGCCAAGGAAATAAGCGCCAAAAATACCAGCAAACGTATATGCGATAACAGCGTACTCTTGAAGGGATCCACTTAAAAATGAAAAACCCTGTGCAAGTAAGGCATACACACTACCGAAAATGAAAATTTTAAGCTTGTAACTCATAAAATTCAGGGTGTCACTGACAATATCCTGAGTCCATTACACCATGGGAGAGTTAAAAAAGACTTAAGAGCCGTGGGCGTATTAGGAAAGTTTCTTTTTATTCCTCGTTATGCTCCGTAGTCAAGCTTGCGCAGCGTAATATTTGGCATGTTTGTGCCTGTATTATAGGGCTGGAATCCACCCAAATTCTTGAATTTGAACTGTAGGAGGAACCCTGTGTCAGGCTTGATATCGCGATCGCGGAAACGGCTGCGGAAAACCCCTAGGGAAACTTGGAAACATTCATTTTGATAAACAAGGGAAGCCATGTTGGCAAGGGCGTTTTTCTGGCCTTTAGCATAGTTTTTACTTTGCAAAAGAGAAGCGCTCCAGTTCTCATTAATTTGAGAGGCAAGTTGCCAGTTCATCTGCTTAATATCCGCACCGTTGGGAGTATCGCGTCTATCAAGAAACGCAATGGTTTGACTGAGGTTCAGGCGGGGGACGCCAAAATTTGTGGTGACTTCAGAAAAACGATTTTGCATGTGTTCCCGCTCAAAACGACCACGATAGTGAATCTTGAACCATTCAATGGGCACAACTTGAATACGGGTTACATAGTCTGAGGCTTTTTTATGATCGCCAATTAAGCTGACATTATAACGATCCAGTCTATAGCTTTGGCCTAAGAATACGAAGAGACGACGACCTTTGTTCCCAATAAAGCCATTATTGATACCATAGACAAAGCGCCGTCCTGTATCGGTGCGATCATAGCCATTCATGCGGTTAACATAAAAAAGGTTTAAATCATCCAGTTCGCTAAAGCGGCTGTCTTCATTGGGAATGCGCCCAAGGTTTTGTTCTTTAGGGCTTACTACCATTTGAGCGATGGGCTCGGTAATATATTGGCTTCCTGGACGCCCTGTGGCAAGGGGATAGCGCCAGGTGAGGCTTCCCGTTGAAAAGGCACGTCCTGTGGCATAACTTTGAGGGCGTGTTTGACCAATGCGTTGATAATCACCCAATTGGTAAAGGTCTCCACGCATTTTGAGATCGAGTTCATATAAATGACCTGAACTATTGACATAAGGCAAATTAAATCCAGCGCCGAGGGATGCGCGTGAACTATTTTTTGAAAACACCCCCGGGCGTTGTTCTCTTCGAATAAGACCTAGGAAATGACCATCCAAAGCATATGTTTCATTAAGGCGTCCTGGATCAGTTTTATACATATACTGACCAAGGGGAAGAACAAAAGGGGTTGTGCGGGGGGTGTCTGTTTGGAAAGAATAGCTTCGAATGCCTGCGTAACTATTGGATTTAAACTGCTCAAGCCTTATCTCAGAGGTAAGGTTTTTATTTTGGATAACAGAGCCATTACCATTCAGCATAGAATAACGGCGGAGATAGGTTGTATCGCTGGCTCGATTCAGATCAAACGTGAATAAATGATCACGATTCAACTCAAGTCGACCCTTTGTAAATAAATGAAACCGTGTTTTTGGGGGTGTTTTTAACCCCGGGGATGTGATGCGAAGTTTATTGCGATCAAGGTGACGGCTGCGCGTAATGCTTCCGTTAAGTTGAATATTTCCTCTTTCAAAACGGTGGCGATATTCAGCAGCAAGAACGGGGCCTTGCTTAGTTGTGATAACCGGGCTGATGGTCATATCATTATGGGGGCCTAAAACCCAAAAATATGGAACCTGGAGAACAGCGCCTAAGTCGCTGGAGTTTCCGTAAGTGGGCATTAAAATACCGCTTTTGCGTTTGACACTGGGATCAGGATGCTTGAAATAAGGGAAATAAAAGACAGGAGCTCCTAGGAAATCAAGGAAAGCATGGTTATAAATAATTTCCTTGTCGACCTGATTGTGCGTTACTTTTTCAGAACGAAACTGCCACAAAGGAGTGGGGCTTGTGGAGCACACATGGCAGGGGGAATATGTTGCCTTGCGAAAGACATTCTTCTCGCTCCCTTTTCGTATCCCATTCATTGCTGTAAGGCGACCTTCATCATTAGCGAGGAGAATTTTCAGTGGTTCAAGGAAACCATTGTCAAAGGCGTCATCCAGCTCAACGCGATCGGCAAAAACGGCGTTTTTATCCTCATCAATTAAAACAACATTACCAATAGCTGTAATTTTTTGGGTTTTACGATTGTAGATAACACTATCAGCTTTAAGATAGCGCTCTTTATAGCTTGTTTTTTTGGGGGTTTTCTTTTTAGAAGGATCCGCTGGATTATGAAAAGTGGGGATATACGTTAAAGAGTCTTCCCGGAGACTTTGTTCTGCAGCAATCTCATCGTCCAATGTTTCTTGGAATGTTTTCCCATCTTTTTCAGCAGAATCAGCTGCGACATCAAAAAACATGGAATGTTGATTGCGATCAATAAATTGGCTGATTTCCACATCCCCTTCTGCTGTGACAATATCCGTCTGAGCATTATAGGTAATGGTGTTCGCTTGGATATAAAACGGCCAATCCTGGGGTTGTTGTTTTTTTGCTTGAGAGTGCTGATCGATGTTTTGCAGTGGTTGGTTTTGATCAAAAAGCTCAGGTGTGCCTGCTCCTCCCCAAGCATAGGGAGAAGTCGTCATATAGCCAACAAGAATACCAAGAGTAAAGGTGCGCCTAAGCACTTATCCAACAATTTTATTAAAA
>Ga0172373_10002753_pt1 | contig 26547 bp, 30 predicted proteins | sample Lak10m_2_FD_114546 | JGI IMG/M metagenome (GOLD analysis project Ga0172373, IMG submission 114546) | Freshwater microbial communities from Kabuno Bay, South-Kivu, Congo - kab_092012_10m | ecosystem: Environmental > Aquatic > Freshwater > Lake | place: Democratic Republic of the Congo...
AGCTGAATGCCTTCGCCTTTGGTGTTCCCCACGATATCAACGGATTTCACCCCTACACCGTGAGTTCCATCAGCCTCTCATGCTCTCTAGTCTGACCGTTTCCTGTGCGGCTTTGGGGTTGAGCCCCAAAATTTAACACAAGACTAATCAGACCTCCTACGGACCCTTTACGCCCAGTAATTCCGGATAACGCTTGGGGCACTCGTATTACCGCTCCTGCTGGCACGAGTTTAGGAGCCCCTTATTCTTAGGGTACGCTCAAAAATTGTTCCCCTATAAAAGTATTTTACATCCCGAAGGACTTCATCATACACGCGGCGTCGCTTCTTCAGGCTTTCGCCCATTGAGAAAGGTTCTTGACTGCAGCCTCCCGTAGGAGTCCGGACAGTGTCTCAGTTCCGATGTTGGGGGCCGACCTCTCAGTCCCCCTACCCGTCATAGCCTTGGTGAGCAATTACCTCGCCAACTAGCTGATAGGACGCAGGCCTTTCTTGAAGCGGCCGAAGCCTTTAAATGAGAATGACTTATGTCCCCTCATTACTATCTTGTATTAGTCCGCCTTTCGGCGAATTATTCAAAACTTCAAGGTAAGTTACCTACGCGTTACTAACCCGTTTGCCACTAACATTTCGTCTTATTGCTAAAATAAAATGTCCGTTCGACTTGCATGCCTTATCCACGCCGCCAGCGTTCATCCTGAGCCAGGATCAAACTCTCAAAATAAAGTTAGACATAAAATTAATTGAATCGATCTTCGACCGAGTTTCGTCCAGCCCGCTTCGCCAAAGTGATAGCGAGGCGAGTAAACTGGGCTAACTTAGTAAAGCGATTGAATTAATCTTTGATAGTCCAACTTCGATTACGAGACAACTAAAAGAAACTAAAACTTTCTTGTCAGTTGTTTTAACTGTTGTGGAATATTATTTCTATGTATTGGATCCCGTTAGAAATTATTGAATAATCTTTTAAGCTTTTACCTCCTATGTCGTATCAAGACAAAAGATAAGGCTAATCAATTACGCGATAATTTCTAACGGGATGGAATTATTGGAATATTTGGAATATTGTTTTGGAATATTTCCAGGTCCAGTTTTTAATGTTCTATCACTGCCATCTTGGTAATTCGTTTCGGGGTTATTAGAGACAACGAAACCCGCGAAGAAGCGGGTATATAAAACCAACTAGTCTTCACGATGTAAAAAGTGTTTTTTACATATAAGTTTCTGTTATTACTAACATAGTCTATTCTACTCATTTAAATAGGCTTGTCAATAGGGTTGAAACCTTGAGGTTCTCGGCTCCAATAAAGGGTGTTTAGGATGGCTTGTATTATGACTTTTGTGGACAAAATCCGTGGGGCTTTTTATTTAAATAAAAAGCCCCTGGCAACTCATAGAATTGCTTATCGGGGCTAGCCGGCGGATAGCCGGAAGAAACTGGTGAGTTGCGACACTTGATGCGTCTTAACTCACAAAAATAAAAAGGGAGCCAGAAAGCAATAGCCTTCCCAGCAGGGGGCTTTTTCCCAAAGACCCATCGGCCTGAATCTGCTTCCTCGTGAAGCTATGATTGCCGTATGCGCCGGAACCCATGTCCGGGCGAGGTCTGTCCGTGAAGATCGCCGCGTTTTGAAATCGCCGCTACTTGTTTCCGGAACGGGAAAATTTTTACTCGCTAAGCAAGTCAGATATAGTCGCCGAAATGAAACTACGGCCATTCCCCTGGTGGCGGAAAGACGAAGTACGTCTGCGCCTGGGAACGCTGGACAGATAATCTGCTTGGCTTGCGACCCTTTTGTTGGAACCAGATGACGATCGCCGGTTACTCCCATCGGAGGCCAAAGCGACTCTCTCGACCCGTTGAATGTTACTGCAAGATCAGCAGAAACCGGGCTGGTTCTCTCTTTGCGGTAAGGCAATTAGCCTCCCGACTCCCTACAAAAAGAACTAAATTAATATAATATAGGTTTAGCAATTGGTTGATTATTTGTCAATATTTAAAATAAAAAAATCCATAACAACTTTTGCTATGGAATTTTTATTTTTAGCTATTTTATTTTCCAATATATTCGCCCATCTCTGCTAGGCGGCACGCATAGCCCCATTCGTTATCATACCAGGAAACAACTTTGATTAAATTATCTTTACTCATGGTTAACGCTAGATCAACAATGCTGGAATTTGAGTTACCTTTAAAATCCATTGAGACCAAAGGTTCGCTAGAGGTTGCTAAAATGTTTTTTAGATCACCGGCCTCGGCATCAGTAAATAATTTATTTATTTCTTCCGCCGTTGCGGATTTTTTTGTTAAGCAAACAAAATCGGTAATCGAAACAGTTGGCGTTGGCACACGCATAGCAAGGCCATCAAGTTTGCCAATAATTTCTGGGATGCATTTGCCCAGAGCCTTAGCGGCGCCGGTAGAAGTTGGAATAATATTTTGGCCGGCAGCGCGGGCGCGACGCAAATCTTTATGCGATAAATCCAAAATTCGCTGGTCGTTAGTATACGAATGGACCGTAGTCATAAAGCCTTTTTCAATCGTGAAATTATCATTCAAGATTTTAACAATTGGCGCTAAGCAATTTGTAGTGCAAGAGCCCATCGAAATTATTGCTTCGCCTTGATATTTATCGGCGTTAACACCTAGTAGGTATGTTGGAATATCATCGCCATCGCAAGGTGCAGAAATTACCACTTTTTTAGCGCCGGCATCAATATGTTTTTGAGCGCCTTCTAGTTTAGTAAAAAGTCCGGTGCATTCTAAAACAACATCAATTTCTAATTCTTTCCACGGTAAATTTACCGGATCTTTTTCAGCTAGAATTTTTATTGTTTTGCTTGCCTCGCCAGAGCCGTTTAGCGAAGGCGGGCCATCAACAATTAAATTATTGCCATCAACTTTTACTTCTTTATCGTAGTTGCCATAGGTAGAATCATGACGCAGAAGATGCGCTAGAGTCGTTGGATCAGTCAAATCGTTGATGGCGACAATCTCCGCATGAGGATGTTTATTCAATAATATTTTTAGAACCGGTCGGCCAATGCGGCCAAATCCATTGATGGCGATTTTTGTCATGTTTTTGTTTTGAAAATTTTATTATTTTATTATAAAAATGCAAAAAAATTAATTTTAATTAATCCTACCGTAGAAAACATAACAAGTATCTCAGCGATTAAAAATAAAAAATTTATTGCGAGAGAAATTTTATCAAATTTATTCGTATTTTTTATTCGCAGAAAAGAAAAAACTAAAAAGACTAGGTTAATTGCAAATATTAAAGGAATAATAAAAATCACATAAGTAAGAAGTCCCGCACCTCCATCTCTATCTGCTGTTATGATGTCTAAGAAGATAGCAATAAAAGCGATAAAATGGAAGATTCCGAACAATTTTAATAATGAATCCAATCCCTTTTTATTTTGATTTGTTTGAATATTATCGACATTCTCCATAATATTTTAATTATAACTTATAAATTTATAACAATAATAGAGTCCGCAATCATAGGTACCGGCGTTATAGCTTGGCGTTGAACATTCTTCAGTGGTAAAGGGCGATTCTTTCGTATAGATTATATAGGCGCTAGCCGGTCCAGTCCAGGTGGTTCCGTTATAAGCCGGTTGGGCGGAGTAATAAAGATAAGCATCCGTTATATAGCAGCTAGCGCTTCCTCCTCCGTGGGGCGGCTGGGGAAGATTCGATATATATGTCGACAAGGCTGCGGTTATGGTGGCGTCGCCGGAGTAACTCCCTCGCCAGCAGGTTCCGCTAGGCTTTAAGCATTTCCAGGTTCCTCCGCTAGAGGGATATTTGTTATCCGAGGCACTGTCGGCGGCCATCGTCATGGCTAAAATTATTTGCCTGACATCAGCCGCGGCTTTGGTGTTACGCGCTTTTGCTCGGGCCGAATTGACTGAAACCATCACAATCGTAGCCAGAAGTCCGATAATGGCAATAACAACTAGTAATTCTATTAATGTGAATCCATCTTTATTATTATTCGACATATCATATAAAAATAATATTGTTTAGCATGGGCTATATGATTGTGCTCCTCCACCAGTAACGCAATAATTGCGATCTGTTAAACAATTATTACATCCAGGATTAGGTGATGATCCTTCTAATTTAGCTGAGATCATATAAGCACATGGCCCTCCCGCACAGGTTGCTCCAAATTGAGTTTGACCGCCCACGGGTTCATAAGAATAATAATAATCGGTGTCATTAGTTGGGTCTATGGGCATGGCGCTAATTAATCCGTCAGTTTGGAGACTAATTAATCCGCCTGCTGGCCAAGAATTGCCAACAAATCCAGCACAACTTGCTGCAGTTACGCCCTTGCTGGAATCACACCAGCCAGCCTCTCCGGGATATTGACCATATTTATCATAATACATTTCCAGAGCTGTAGAGAGTTGCTTTAAATCAGATTTTCTTCTTGCGTCTCTTGCTTTAGCTCTAGCCGAATTAACCGAAACCATAACGATTGTCGCCAATAGTCCAATGATAGCGATAACAACGAGAAGCTCAATTAAGGTAAACCCGTGTTTTCTATGGGACATATAGGGCGTATAGGATATTTAAAGACAAAAAAATTACCAGCTACCGCTAGAGCCTCCGCCGCCACTAGAGCCGCCGCCAAAACCGCCAAAACCTCCTCCGCCAAATCCACCACCGCTAGGGCCGCCGCCAAAACCGCCCATCCACCAGGGAAAGTTATTGCTGCCGGAGCTTTTTATTTTCTGATAATTTTTTGAAACAAGATAATCAAGCAGTAATCCAATTGGAATTAGGATAGCCATGGCGATTAGGCCAACAAATATAGAAAATACGAAGATTAAGATTGCGCCGATTATCGCGCCGATGACTCCCCCGGCCCACCATGATTTTGATCGGGCCAGGACTGAGCCAAGCCAAATAAAAATAAAAAGGCCAAACCAGAAAAAGTTTTCGATATCTTTTAAGCTCCATCTTTTGCTGGAGCTTGGTTGTTGTGAGGGAACATACTCTCCTTTGGTAGCGGCGATAATTTTATCGACCGCGCCAGTGATTCCGCCATCATAGTCGTTGGCTCGAAAAGATGGGCGCATGGTGTCCTGAATTATCAAGTAGCTTTGCGTATCGGTTAGGGCGCCTTCAAGTCCATAGCCAACTTCAATTTTCATTTCTCGATTTTCTTTAGCGATCAGCAATAGAACGCCATTATCTTTTTTGTCTTTACCAATTTTCCATTCTTCAAATAATTTAACGGCAAAATTTTCAATCGTGTCGCCATTTAAACTATTTATTGTAACGACGGAAATTTCATTGGACGTATCTTTTTCGAATTGGATTAATTTTTGTTCCAATGATTGCTTTGCCGAAGCGCTAAGCATATTCGCAAAATCGTTAACAAAACCAGAAGCTTTTCCCGGAGAGTAATAGGCAAAGCAAAAATTAGTTAGCCCAAATATAGCTAAAAAAATAAAAAAAACTTTTAATTTACAATTTACAATTTTCAATTTACAATCAATGGCCAATCATTAAATTTTCAATGTTTAAAAATTGAAGCATTGAAAACTGGTGCTTGAAAATTGATAATTAACTTAGAATTGTACTTTCGGCGCTACTTCCGCTCCGCTGGTGGCCTCAAAGTATGTTTTAGCCGAGAAGCCAAACATCGGCGCGATAAAATTACCAGGCAATTGAGTTATCTTTGTATTGTAGGTTTGGACTATTTCATTGTATCTCCCTCGTTCGGTGGCAACTCGATTTTCCGTGCCAGCCAGCTCTACCATTAAATTTTGCACTGTATCGATGGATTTTAGCTGAGGGTAGTTTTCCATAATGGCCAGCAAACGGCCAAAAGCGGTTTCAACTTTGCCGGCTGCAGCCGCTTTTTCGTCAGTAGTTTGAGCGCCAGCATAACGAGATCTGGCATCAGCTAAATCACTAAAGATTGTCTTTTCTTGATTCATCGCTCCCTGAACCGAGCTAACCAAATTTGGGATCAAATCCAAACGGCGTTGAAATTGATTTTCAACTTGGGCCCACTGGCTTTTGACGGCTTGATCCATGCTGACGAGGCCGTTATAAAACGACCAAAAATAACCGCCAACCAAGACCATCAAGGCGACGATTATTAATAAAACTCCTATAGTTTTGTTCATCTTTTTTGTCTACAGACTACGACCTACGGACTACGGCCATAATTTTAAAGCGATAGTCGTCAGTCAGTAGCCAAGTAGCATTATTCGCTAATTTTTAATAATTTTACGATTTTCTCTTTATTGAAGCCGATAATTATTTGACCGTCAATATCAATAACCGGCACACCCATTTGGCCGGATTTATCAACCATTTCTTGTAGGGATTCTTCTTTTTCCGAAACGTCGATATTTTCAAACTCAATTCCCTTTTCAGTTAAAAACTTTTTTAGCGTCACGCAGTAGGCGCAAGCCGGAGTGGAATAAACTTTTATCATTTTGTTCTGCACAAATACACCATTGATATGAATGTTGCAAATAAATTGTTGTCATTCATACACGATTAACGTATTGGTGCTGCTGTTAATTAATTTTTTATTGTGGTTGGGCGGAGACAACAGAGATTAAATCGTCTCCAACGGCCTGACAATGACAAGGCGGGCATGGAGTATAACCGCCGTAAGACTTATCGGCTCCCATTGAGACAAAAGAAGTGCATTCGCTGGATCCCGGATGCAGATGCCAAGTATAGTAGCTTCCCCAAGGATCGGTTGCCGGGAATTTTGGTATGAACGAGGCTAGGGCTGTCTGCAAGCATGATGTTGGATCGCCATTGACTCCTGGATAGTAATGACCTGCGCAGGGGTATGCGCCGTTGGTATCATAATACATTTCAACCGCTAATTGAAGTTGTTTTAACTCGGCTTTAGCCTTTGCGGTTCTAGCTTTTTCTCTAGCACTATTTACGCTTACCATAACGATGGAAGCCAGTAAACCTATAATGGCAATGACCACCAAAAGTTCGATCAGGGTGAAACCATTGTTATTTTTTAGTTTATTCTTTAACATTTTTCAAATATTCATAGGCGCTTAGTGCCGCCTTGGCGCCTTCGCCAGCGGCAATAACTAATTGTTTGTGCAGAATGTTAGTTACGTCGCCAGCCGCAAAAATTCCCGGCTCGGAAGTGGTATTGGCTAAGTGGTCAATAATAATTTCTCCTTTCTCGTTTAATTTTACCACATTGCTCAGAAAATCCGAAGACGGTACCGATCCTATCTCAACAAAGATTCCGTCAACCGCTACTTCTTTTATTTCTTCATGTCCGTTGTGTTTAAAAATTAGACTTTTAACAAATCTCTCGCCCTTTACTTCCAGCGGCTCGCAGTTATTAAATATTTCTACCTTATCGCTACTTTTTATTTTTTCTTGCATCTGAACATTTGCTCCCTTCATCTCTGGGTATTTATTCAGCAAATAAATTTTACTAGCATATTTAGTTAATTGCCAAACAGCATCTTGCCCAGCGTCACCAGCGCCGATTACAGCCACCGTTTTATTTCGATACAAAGGCGCGTCGCAAGTAGCACAATAAGTAATTCCTTTGCCTTCAAATTCCTTAGCGCCAGGTACTTTTAATTCTCGATAGGATTTTCCAGTTGTGGCAATAATTGTTTTGCTAATAAAATCACCCTGATCGGTTGTTACGATAAAAGAGTTAGGGTCTTGTCGTCTGATTTCTTTAATTTCAATCCCCTCTTTTATTTCAATATTAAATTTTTTAGCGTGATCGCGAAATTTTTCAATTAGCTCAATCCCGGAAATTTCGGGAATGCCCAAATAGTTCTCAACCATGTGAGCCTCGGTGATTTGTCCGCCCAAATCTTCGGTTAAAATCAGGGTTTTTAGCTTCTTTCGGACAGAATAAATTGCGGCGGAAAGCCCGGCTGGACCCGCGCCGATGATGATTACATCGTACATAATTAAACTTTAAATTCTAATATCTAAATACTAAACAATATCTAAATTCAAAACTCTAAATTTTAAACAGTTTTGAGTTTTTGATTTAATGTCTTGGGTTTGTTTAGGATTTAGGGCTTAGGATTTATGATTTTTTACTTTCCATCTATGCTTACCAACCTCCACGAATCTCCTTTAATTCTTCTAATTTCTACCTTGCACGGCAAAAGCAGATTTATATTATGTTTTAAATTTTCTGGTGTAATGCCTTCGCCATGTTCGATAATATCGCCCAATTCTAACACAATCTTGGTTATTTTAGCCAGATTGTGTTTTTGAGCGTGTTCTTTAGCAATTTTTACAATTTGATCGGCTAGGTGAAAGTCGTGCATGGGATTAATGAACAGCGCAGGTTATGCAGGGATCGTAGGCCCGAATTAACATTTTGACCTTTTCTTCCAGTTCTTTTTTATCCGCTTTCTTATTGATGATTTTGGGTAGATAGTATTCTAGATCTTTTTCCAAGCGAGCCATATTTTGGGCCGTGGGCGTAATGATATTACAATTTTTTATTTTTCCGCGATTGTCTATTTCGTAAAAATAATACAAGGTGCCGCGCGGTGCTTCAATGGCGCCCGTTCCAGAGAGCGTTTTTTTCATGCTTTTTATTCGAGCTTCAATTATAGTTTCTTGCTCGGCTAGATCATTTTTTGATAAATCTTTCAGCAAAACTTGGTGAAGCAGTTTTTTGGCTTCCTCAACGCAGTGAATTAGTTCAATTGATTGGGCTAGAATATTATAAAAAGGGTTAAAAGACGGCCAATTTGTCTTGATTGATTTTAGTCTTTTCTTTGCTTCAGGGTTTAATTGCTTAGCATTGTTATTGATTCTGGATAGAGCGCCAACCATAAATGGTTTACCCTGATAATAAGAGTGCTTAACTACGCTATTTTCTAGCTGATATTCTTTAACAATTTTCAAAAAGTCCGCTGGGCTTTCTTTGTCTTCTCCGGAAATTTTCACTAGATCATCGTAAAAAGCGTATTCTTTAGCGTGATTCAGGCTAACGTAAGAAGCAGTTCTTATAAATTCTGGATAGTTTAATCCCAAAAACAAATTAGCCAGATTTTGAGAGCTTTTTAGAGCCTCATCGCATTTTTCAAAAATGGCGGCTAATTTTTTCTTATCGGGCATCTTTAAAAATCCGCCAATAGTTGGAGTTAACGGATGAATTGATCGCCCGCCGATAATCTCAATAATTTTATTGCCAAAACCTCGCAAAACCAAGGCATCTTTGGCGCGCTTAGGATATTTTTGTATTAAATCTAAATCATTTTTAGCGCCAAAAAAATCGGATAAAGAAAAAAAGAAAAGATGTAGGGCGTGGCTATTGATAATTTGTCCCATCATCATTAGTTTGCGAAGAAGGACAGTTCTTGGTGAGACCTCGATGTCTAGGGCTTTTTCTAGTGCTTTCAGGCTAGTTAAAGTGTGAACCACAGGACAAACACCGCAAATTCTGGCGCTAATTTGTGAAACTTCAAAGATGCTGCGATCGCGCAAAATTCCCTCAAGAAGCCTTGCTCCTTCTAAGACATCTAAACGGGCTTTTTTAGCTTGGCCATTAACGATGTCGGCCGTAAACCCGGCATGACCCTCAATTTTAGCAATGTGATCTATTTTGATATGCATAATAAAAATTTAAAATGTAAATCTCAAAATGGAAAATGATAATGCAAAATTTAAAATTTTATAAATCCATTTTGCCCGCTTCGACGAGGCGAATAAAGAGGGATACTAAGCTTACACTTTGATTTTTTAACTTTAAATTTTTGATGGTGGATCGGGATATATTCTGTCTTCTATGCCAAATCTTTGAGTAATAAAATCAACTTCTTCTTGGTTGTAGCCTTGCTTGATTAGCTGCTTGTTGAGATTGTCTGGATTGATGTCTTTAATCGGTCCTCGGCAGCCATCACAAGGATAGAAACTTGATGGGCAGGGCGCCCCACAGCCCCCTAGGATGACCGGACCAAGACAAGGTTGGCCTTCTTGAAGGAGGCACTTATTTTGCCTTAACTGACAATCGTAGCAAACCGGTCGTTGTGGTATTTTTGGCATAATTCCGGCGATCAAAGACTCACTAACGCGCAGAAACTCTTCATTATTTATCGGGCAACCGGGAATTTCAAAGTCTACTTTAACGTAGTAGCTTATCGGTTTAATGTCGGGATTATTTATGCTCTCAACATTTTTATAAACGTAGCGCAGGCGCTCTTCTTTGTTTTGGTAATTCTTGATTTCCGCAATTCCGCCCAAGCTTGCGCAAGCGCCCAGGGCAACCAAAAATTTGCTTCTAGTTCGCAGATCTTTTAGGCGAGTGATGTTTTCTTCACTAATTGGCGCTCCTTCAACAAACACAACGTCATAGGTTGGCGCTTCCGGTGTATCTTCTAAAAAAGCAAAATCGCCAATGGTTACTTGCTCAACAACACTCAAAAATCGTTCGCCCAAATCCAAAATTGCTACCTGGCAACCCTCACAACAGGTTAGAGAAACAATGGCGATAATAGGTTTTTTATTTTTTTCCATATAAGGTGTCTAGCGTATTTTGAGTATATTTATGTAAATTAATTATATTTTCTTCATTTAATTGCTGCATTGCGTAATTCCAGTGAAACGATACCCAATCACCTATTTTTACCTCCGGCAAAATATCTTGATCCCAGTTTAGCTCTTTTTTTCTATCCTTTCCGAATTTAATTATTTCATTACCCGTTAAAGGATTGCAGCTGACTGTTAATTTTGATTTTTGATTTTTTATCTTTGATTTTTTTATCACTCTTCCCCAAGAAACTCGACAGATATCTTTTAATTTCGTTTTACCGGTAAAATCGATGCTACCTGTAATTGAGCCCAGTACCATAACATGAAAGCTGTGGTGTGGTTTAGAATTTTCCGGTATTTTTTTAGCGCGTTTTATGGCTTCTGCTTTCGACAATAATCCTGGTTTTGAAAATTTTTCAGTAATTAACTGACGCAAATCATCAGTCGATATTTTTTCCAATAATTCATTACCGAGCCAGTAAGCTTCAACGACCTTCTTATTAAATGGTCCATTGGCAATCTTATTCTTTTGGGCGATCAGTTGGTAATACGGATAAGCGGCTTCAAATTTTTCTAAAACAGGGATTATTTGCGGGATTGATAATTCTCCGATAATAAATTTTTTTAAAAGTTCCTGGCGAGGGCCGCAAAGACCTAGTCGGTTAGGAATTAATCCGTAAAGAGCAGCAATTTTAGGCCCAGACATAGGAAGAAATAATTAGTGATTTAGTGATCAAGTGATTGAGCGGTCAGGAATTTTGTTGTTTAGGGCTAAGGATTTTCGTTCCTGATATGATTATTAGTCCAGTCATAATAAAAATTCCAGAAAAAATATCCTGAGGATTAACCTTGCCGGTGCCAAGGGCGGTTAAAGTCGCGGTTACGGGCAAGCCGAACAAAAGAATGGTGGTGGCAATGGAAACTGGAACATGTTTTAGTCCATTGTACCAGGTTATTGTGTAGCCAAATAATAAGGCGGCAGTTAGGGCAATCCATTTAATTTGGGCTAAATCTAGGCTTAAAATCTGGGAAGATTGACCGATAAAAGCAAGATAGCCTAGAATAAAAATCGCGCCAAAAAACATCCGTCCCCAGGCAACAAGATTGCCTGATAAATCACGCAAAATATGCTTAGCCAAAACATTCTCGGCTGCCCAAAATAAAACGGCGAGAAGAACTAGACCGTCGCCTAGCCCAAAAGAAAAATTAGAATTTTTAAGCAATACCAAGTTGCCTAGAATTAGAAGTAGCCCACCAATCATGAAGTTTTTATTGATCTTTTCTTTTAGAGCGAAAGCTGCTAAGACTGCTACAAAAATAAACATGGTTTTGTGAATAAAGGCGCCTTGAATTGCGCTCGTCATAGCCAGTCCCTTGAAGAATAATAAAAATGGAATCGAGCCGCCGATTAGGCCAAGAATTGCCATCTGCAACCATTGGCGCTTGCTCAATTGAAAGAGTGATCGGCTGTTTTTGAATAGTAAAATAGTAGCAGTAAGCAAGATAGCAACGGTTACATTTTTAGCGAAGGCGAATATACTGGGATTATTGATGGCAACGCCAAACTTGTTAATAAAAACGGAAAAGCCAGAAATGATAGCGGTGGTGAAAATTAATAATAGGCCTTTATTTGTGTTGTTCATTTTAGTTTAAAAGATTATTTATTTCTGCTGCTTGCTTCGACGTAATTTTTTTAACAATGATGCTATTTTGAGTTAGAACCCAGTCCCCTTTTTTGATTTTTACCAGAGAAGCTGTTATCTTCTCTTTTTTTCCTTTGGGACTTTTTCCAATAATAGATTTTGAATTAATAGATAATATTTTTTTGGGGATGGTTAGGCACATTGGATTAGATACTTTTGATAATAAGGGTGATAACGCCGGCAATAACTAAGCAAGAAGTGGTTATGGCGGGTACAATGTCGCAGAGTTCATCGCCCAGGATGGTTTTCATTTTTTTCATTTTAGAAAATAAGAATAAGTAGTTAATAATTATTAAATCGCGCTAGGAATGTTTTTCAGTTGAGCCCAGCTAAAGATTGGGCCGTGTTTGCAGGTATAGTATGGCCCAACGGCACAGTGTTGGCAAACCCCGACACCGCAATGCATCCGTCGCTCCAGGGAGAGCAAAATTTCGTCTTCTTCAAATTTTTGAGCTAATAACTTCTCAAGAACGGGCCGATACATGACGGGTGGGCCACATAAGAAGGCCGTCGAATTTTGCACGACTTCTTTTTTATCAAATAGCCCCGTGACTAGTCCCACGCAACCTTTCCAATTAGCGCATTCTTTGTCAACGGTTAATTCTATTTCGATCCCATTTTTTTTCCAGAGATTATATTCATGACGGAAAAGCATATCATCCGGATTTCGAGCGCCATAGAAAATTTGAACTTTGCTTTCTTTGCCTAGAAATTTTTCCTTGCCCAGGATTAAGGTTCTTAGGGGAACCAGGCCCAGGCCGCCAACAATGATTAAGACATTCTGTTTGGCTAGGGGCAGCTTATTATTTTCAACTACTGGCCAGCCATTGCCGTAGGGGCCACGCAGTCCAACTTTATCGCCAATCTTCATTGAATGCAGCTTTTCAGTTAGTCGGCCAGCCGACCTGACACAGAGCTCTATATAATCGCTATCTGGGGCATTGCAAGGAGCAAAAGGCGCTTCGCCAAATCCCGGCAAAGAAAGTTCCATAAATTGACCAGGTTTTATCTTGGGGCTATGCCCCAAAACCTTTTTTTCAAACTCAAACCGAAAAAGCTTAATGTTATTTGTTTGCCAGCTAATGCCGATTATTTTTGCCGATTGGGTTCGATAAGAGTTATGCATTGAGATTAAGAATTCTCTACTTCTTTTAAGACTTCAAAAATGTCTATACCGACAGGACAAACTTTAGCGCATCGCCGGCAGCCAACGCAACCCATAAAATCAAATTCTTCCGGTATTCGGACAAATTTATGGTAGTACCAAAAATGAATTCGCTCGGCCGGATTTTTTAGGAATTTGTGTCCTCCCGCCTCGATTCGCCCTTGCTTGTCGACGCGAGGCGGGCCCGCAACTTCCGAAAACTCTTTGAAAAAACAAGAGTCCCAGCAACGTTGGCGTTGACCACAATTTTTAGCAGTGGGAACATCATCAATTCTAAAGCAAAAACATGTTGGACAAATCAGTGAGCATTTGCCGCATTCTAGGCACTTTTTGCCAAGTTCGTCCCAGATTTTTTGATTATGCCGATTAACTAAGCCCTTTTCTATCTCTTCCATTCTTTTGTCCTTATCTTTTTCCTTGACCGCGCCACTGTATTGAACGTGTTCATAATCGGTATAACCAAAAGCTTCCAGAATGCGCTGACCCTTAATTGAGCCAGTAAAAATTTTAAAGTTCTTAGTTGCTGATGTTGCCAAGAATATATCAAAGGGCAGATGTTCCAGCACCTCTTCTTCATATTTATATTCAAAAATATTATCCTCGATATTTGGCACAATAGCGTGTCCAATAATTAAAGCATTGCGTCGTCGAGCTTGATAATATTTATCTTTTTCAAAAACCTGGTCGTATAGATTAATTGCTTTTAGATCCAAAAGATTAACACCAACTAGGGCGATTTTGGTATGATCGTCTTGCTCGGCCAATAGATTATTCCGATAGTCAAACAAGATCTCTTTCTCTGGGAAAAAGAATTTTTTAAAAGAATAAAAGGGCAGGCGTTGATCTAAAATTAAATCGCTTGGTTGATCGAGTGCTCCAATAAAAACTGTTGGTTCTTGTTTTGGCATCTGGCCGTGAGCAGTTAAATAAGGAGAAATTTCGATTGGTTCTGGTTTCCCAGTTGCTAATTTAGACGGCCCAAAAACCACCCAATTTTCTTTTTTAAGATAAGCAATAAAATTCTCAAGCTGTGCTCGGTTCATTAGGCTAATTATAGCAAGAGAAGCGGTTAAATACTATGTGGATAACCTAAAAAAAGAACCCCGCTTTAACGGAGTTCTTTTTTATGAAAAATATGACTTTTACCTCTCCTTCATTTTAATTTTGAAGATGGCCCATTTGACTTTACAATTGCGCCAGAATTCTTGATTTTCCATGACTAGATATAAGAAGAAAATGCACCATAAGCTGACCATTAAAGAAACGGCCAAATTACGCGCTACGTTGTCGCCACCAGTTACAGCCGCAACGGAAACGCCTTTAACAGCCGGGGCGATAATGGTTGCATTAACTGTCGTTCGAGTTTCGTTCGAATTAATTAGCGATAAATTATCAGCCCTAAGAGCAGCCGTGTTAGCAATCAAATAATTATTGCTCGGTACGTTTTGTATTTTGACCTGATGAGAAACGGTAACAGTCGAACCTGGAGGAATTGAAGCAAAATTCCAGGTAATCATATTTGTAGAATTACTGTAAAAACCATTGCCATCTAAGCTGTAGTAAGTAGTGTAAGAAGGCAGGACATCCAATATCTGAGCGTTTGTTAGGGTTACGCCACTGTTATTGGTGTAGCTAATGGTATATCTCAAAGTGTCCCCAACGGAAGCCGTATTATCAGTATTCGTGCCGTTAGGTGAGGTTAGGTTTTCAACTCGCTTATAGAGAGCCGATCCAATAATTGAAGGCGTTACCTGATTTAAAATTACCTGAGCAAAAGCGGAATTTTGCGGAACACCATCAGCTGAAGTATAAGCATAGTTAATAAAGGTTGAGTTATTGTAATTGCTGTTAACCGTTGCTTCAAAATTAATGCTACGACTTTGATTGGCGTAGAGTGTGCCAATATTAATTCCACCGGTAACCAAGCCTTCATTAGTATAATTATTGTCTACTCTGGTCGAACCAGTAACATAACTTAATCCAGCGGGCATCGCATCCCAAACTCGAACATTAGTTAGAACTTGAGAATTAACCGGCGTGCTAACTTGGATTAAAAATAGTACTTTATCGCCCGGATTAGCAGTGGTTGAAACGGAAAGAGAATTTTGATTAGAAGTTAAATTACGAACCGATTTACTGATACTAATAATTCCCGAAGAAGGACCGGTGCTACCGATCGAAACTATCGCGGTATCACTTTTTTCGCTAACTTGATCAGCTCGGGCATAAGCATAGTTAGCTAAATTTTGGCTATTATAAGAAGAGCTGACGTAGGTTTCAAAGGTAATAGTTTTAGTTGTGTTAATTGAAAGAGACCCAACATTAATTCCGCCAGAGGTTACCCCATCGTTGCCATAAGCACCATCTACCCGAGTTGAGCCAGAAATGTAAGAAAGGCCAGAGGGTAGCGTGTCATAGACGAAGACGTTATTTAGAATTGTATTACCGGTATTCTGAATTTGAACTTGCCACATTAGGCGATCGTTGTTTGAGGCGTTAATGAAATCAGAGTAAGAGCCTTGGCCAGAAGTCGTATTTCGGACGGTTTTGCTAATTGATAAATTACGTGTTTCGGTGTTGGTTTGCTGACTGGCGACTCGAGCCTGAAAAATGATGGCACTAGAATATTCCCAGCAACCCTGAACATTCCCAACGTTTATTCCTGAACCAAAAAGTTGATCACTGTTTTGTCCGTTAGGAAAAGCGGTTGGGGCAGCGGTTCGCCAGTCAGCTTGATTTGGAAACCACTTAACTGAACCAGAAACAACCTGTAGAGTCTGAGAAGAGTTTAAATTTACCGGCAAGCTTTGAGTAAAAGGATTGGCCGCTGTCGCGTTAGTGGCATTGTCTGCCCAAAGATAAGCCACGACGTTTTGAGAAGTGCTTTGACCGGAAGGCATAGCAACGCGAAGAGTCGTGTTGGCCGCCGTCGAATTATTGGTAGTGTTGTGATAGTAAACGTAAAAAGTTAAAAGATCGCCTGCATTGGCCGAAACTGGAAACCCCCAAGAAGTTCCCTGGGTATCATTTTTTGCGTCTAACAAGTAATAATCGCGATTGTAGGTCTGAGTGTGAACGTAAGGCGTAAAGGTATTAAACTGTGGGTCGGCGGCCTGTACCGAAGCGGCCACGAAAAATTGACCCAGCGACAGGGTTAGAATTGCTAAAGTCGAAAAAACAGACATTTTGAATTGACGACTATTAAGTTTTTTCAAGAAGTTAATTTTCATTTTGATAATTTATAATTACTTAATGTGAACAATTTTATCTGGCTGCTGGCATTTCCTGTTGGGCAGAGCAACCGGTATAGGTGACTACTAACGCTGCGGCATCCTGAACGGCGTTAATACTGTCAGCTGTTGCCGTTGCCGTATTTGTTAGGTTTGTTACTCCGCGAACAAATAGTGATTCTTTTTCTACTTCCGTTTCAAAATAAATAGTTTTTGATTGTCCCGGAGATAGGTTGCCGATGTTTAGACCTGAAAGTGTTGAAACCCCATTAGCAACAGTTATACCATCAACTTTAGTAGTTGCTGTTAAATAAAGTAATCGGCTGGGCAGAGCATCTTTGATTATAACATTAGTTGCGTCTAATAAGCCGGTCCCATTATTTTTGACAATCAATTGAACGGCGATTCTTTGTCTTGGCTCAGCATTAATTGAATCGGAATAAGAAACATCGTTATTAGTAATGTTTCTCATTTTCTTATCAATTGTTAGATCTGTAGTGTGCGCCAAATTACTAACTTTAACTTGAAAAACGATAGCGCCAGAATATTCCCAACAACCATTGATTAGGCCGATATTTAAGCCAGAGCCAAATAGTTGGTCGCTACCTTGATTACCTGGAAAAGAAGTCTGTGTTGCCGTTGCCCAATTAGCTTGATTAGGATACCACTTGGCTGAGCCAGTAATATAGTCCAGCTTTTGCAAAGAAGTAAGATTAATTCCAACGTCTTGAGTCATTGGACTGGCTAATGTTGCGTTAGTTGAATTATCAGACCAAAGAGACCCTGTTACGGTTTGGGATGTCCCATAAGCAGTTGGCAAGACTACCTTAAGGGTTGTGTTCTCGGCAGTCGAGCCGGTAATGCCATTATGGTAGTACATGTAAAAAGTTAACGTGTCTCCCGCGTCAGCCGAAACTGGAAATCCCCAAGAGGTCCCTTTAGTATCATTTTTTACATCGAGTAAATAATAATCTTTATTATAGGTTTGGCTATGAACATAAGGAGTAAAAATATTAAATTGAGGAGCAAGGCCAGGAGCCAAATCAGTTATCAAGTTGGCAGTAAAGGTTACATAGCCTTGATATTCCCAACAACCATTGATATCACCAATGTTTAGCTCGGTATAGCCAGGGCCAGAAGCGGTAGCCGGAATAACAGTCGCGGTTTGAGATTGATTTGGATACCACTTAATAGAGGCCGCATCAACCGCTAATTTTTGAGGAGAAGAAACATTTAATGTCACATTATCGGTAACCGCTGTTGCATTATCAGCGCCAAGAGAAACATTCACATTAATTGCGCTCTGAGCGCTAGTCGGAAATGTTAAGCGGACGCGGGTATTATGAGCAACTGAATTAATCACTCCATTGTGATAATATACTTGAAAAGCTACGCTGTCTCCGGCGCTAGCTGAGACACTATTATCTTGCCAGCCAGTGCCCGTGGTTTTGTTGGCCACATTAAGCGTTTTAAGATCGGCGGTCATGTAATTAAACTGGGGTGTTCCATCGGCGCGCGCCAAAAGAGGCGCCACAATGGTGGACAGAAGAAGCGCAACGCTGATAATCGAGATTATTCTTTTCATATACTTGCTTGACTCCCCTCCCAGGGTCTTATAATAATTTATTAAAATTTTTATTTTCCTTCAATTTTTTTCCACAAACTTTTTCCGGAAAAGAGTTGAAGGATGAAGCGCGAGACTTTTTTGTCTGCGCTTCATCCGAGTTGGTTGAAAAAATACTATGGCGCGGGCCTTGGCGCTGGAGCTGGATTGATAACAGTAACGCCGTCAGATCCGATATAAGGAACTGTCGGGCATGGCTCTCCGCTGTTTGGAGTGTTCGGCGGTTTGGAATTGGAGTTAACCGTCCGAACTGAATCGGAAGACTGGCTTCTGCCCAGGAAAAATCCACCAATGGCGGCTAAAGCGATCAGGCCAGCCATCCAGTATTTGGAGTTGTCCTTGATCTCCCTTTCCATGTAGACCGTGGCTTGTCCCCGGTCTATCACTCGTTGCAGAACAAGTATCTCTACTTGATTCTGCGCTACTTGACGCAGGAGAGGCAATGGATACCACATCTTGATGTCGCTGTGGATCTTATTTCCGCACTGCTTAACGGCTCCGAGCTGCAGGAGGATACCCCTTTTAGGATCGATGCGCGGCTTTCCGTTATCTACAACAGTGTAAACCCAGACAACCTCGCCCTTCTTCAGAACGCCGGTTGTTAGTTTCTTTCCGTCCTTTCCCCCGCCGACAGTCATATTGACGTCTTTGGGGAGTCCGATTGGCCACCAGCCCGGAGGAATCTTCATATTCTCCGGATTTCGGCCGACGTTAATAAACTTAGTTCCGCCGGCGTACTCCTGATAGAGAGAAACTTCGCCCGCTTGGTATTCGTCGGAGCGAATTTGCTCTTTGGGTGTTGGCCGGAAAACTTTGCTAATCTTCGCCAGGGTTTTGGTATCGCCCCGGCGAATCGCGTCTTCCACAACTGCTACCTCAACTCGATTGCCGCTCGGAGTGGTAAAATACTCCGATACTTTTCCTTCCTCGCGTTTGACTTGGCGATATTCACTAGTTGTCGTGCACCCTAGAACGAAGGTGCAGAAAAAGAATATCGCGGTCAAGACCGCTAAGAAGGATTTTAACTCCTTCCTTCTTGTCATCTCGGCACCTCCTTATTCTTCATCAGAATCGTTTTGGAATAAACCCCAGCCAACTCGGGTTAAAATAATACCGCCGGCTATAAACGGCCCGTAGACCGGAATCGCCAGCCCGCTAACGATAGCGCCAGTTGTAACGCCGGCGTCAACAAGCTTTTGTTTCCTGTCTTTTTTCCGGACCTCTACTTGGCTGGCAAGCTGTTCGGTCTTGGCGGCCATTTCTTTTTGATCCCGCAGAGCCTGATTGGCCGGCGCTAGTAATATGGGCGCGTCGCCCATACTCGCCTCAATGATTTGCTCCGCCTTGGGGTCAGCCAGAATAACTTCGGTTGATCTGGTCGCCTGCTTTTCTGGTTCGGCAATAGTTGCTTGCCGCGTCGGGACGGTTGCCAGCTCAAAGCTTCGCGTTGCTAGGCTTTGGGTCCTGGCCGGCTTCAAGGAATAAGCGCTCCCGTTGGTTTTTAGGCCAATGAATTTTACTCCATTGGCAATAAAAATCTCGATCGGATGGTCGTTTATTGTTCCTTCAAAGCTTTTGCCTCGAAGATTCTCGGCTTCCTTGACCCGGAAGATTTTTCCGGTCCGGTCAGCCGCCAGATCAAAGGCGACGCCCTTCTTCAGATCAAAGGGTTTGGCGACAACATTCGCGCGGATTTTTAACTTCCCGCCGAAGTGTTCTGAGATGCCTTTTTCAATACGTTCGGGGGAGAACCCCCTTTTTTCCAGTTCTTTGCAAAAATCACAGGCAAAGGAGCTGGAAGAAAACAGCACAAACCACGTAACAGCCACAAGCACTAGAGCCTTTTTCATGGGTTTCCCCCTCCTTTCGTTGTATTTCAGTATTTTTTCAATTTTAAAAGGAACTTTCAATAGATAAAAGTCCCTCCCCTTTTAACGTCATTATTATATAACTACTTATCGGTACCTGTCAAGGACAAGAATGATAGTGTATCTTTCTATTTTATTAACTCGCCGTAGACAACCAAACGCTTGAGAGCCGTACCGATCGGCCAGCAAGTAGAAATCAGTAATTTTTGTTCCATCGTTGCTGAAGTTTTAACTTGATTTGCCAGAAGAACGCTCTTACCTGTTACTTGATAATCATATTGATAATTATTATAGACAACAGAGATTACATCCCCTTTCTCTACCTTGTCCAGCAAAGCAAAAACTTGGCCATAAGAAGTTTTATTCCATGGAAAAACAGAGCTATGACCAGTTAGAGCGACTTCGCCGCTTTGTCCCGGCAGTGGGCTACCCGGATAGAGAACCACTCCTAGATCTAGGGCGGCGTTAAGCTGTGATTGTTTTGTCCCATCGGCCGAAACAATTGGCGCCCGAGTATTAGTTTTAGCAATATAAATTGAATTAGGAGAAGCATTGTAATTAGACTTTGGCGACAAGGGCAAAACAGAAAAACTGTCAAAATTTTGTTGAGTAATATTTATTTCGCTCTTTTCGGTAAAGAAATTAGAAGGTTGATTAAATGATTGGTCATAAACGATCTGGCCCCTCTGCTCCCAAATAGTCCAGCGCAAATAAAAAGAATTAAAATTCAAAGAAACAAAAGTAACCGAAAAAATAAAAACAGCAAGCAAGCTATAAAAAATAATTTTATTGGCTTGCCAAAGTTTAGGAAAAAAGCGGCCAACTTTTAAGCGATAATCAAGGTAGGCTTGACCGAATTTATTTTCCAGATTTTGCTCTTCTGCTAAGATGCATTTTTTCCAGACAAAGTAAATTAAAAAACTGGATAAAACCAGTAGCCAAGATCGAAAAAGAATTCCCAGGGCTGGATTAAGAAGAAAGATTACCGCAGCATACATCGGACTACGGACAAAGCGATAAGGGCCACTTGTAACTAAATTTTGTTTTGCCTTGTGCTTGGCTAATGTCCAGATGCTCCACCAGGTAATAGCGATATAGAGAGCCAATAACAGGCAAAAAGCTAAAACGGCTTCTTTGATTTCGATGTAGATTTTTGGGCCGCCCAGGATGATTCCTAGCAAAAGGAAAAAAGTGCCAACCAAAAAATTTCCTGCCAACGCTTTTGGCAGGCAGCCCAGCAAAGGATATATTCCGTTTTCTTTCTTATTTTCCATGTAATTTAAATAAAGATTAGAGCGCTAGACAGTAGGATCACCAAGCTGGTTGAAAAAATTGTTTGCCAGTATTGGATTTCTATTTTTACAAAAATATTAACGATCAGAGCTAGAGTCAAAAATAGAGTGAAATAAAGATATAAAGATTTAGTTACCTCATCGGTTTTTGATGCAAAGGCGCCCAAAACTCTTGGCGTCCATTTATTACTGGTCAAAGATAAGCTCTCTGAGATATTTGTTTGTCCAGCATTTATGCCAAAATTTTCGGCTGTTTCTCCGGCAATACTTTGAAGTTCAATATTATCTTTTTCAGCAAGAATTTGATTTTCTGGTACGGCGCTAGCAGACGGAGATGGAGTTTTCGTCAGTGAATGGATTGGCGCTGGGGTAGCTTTTATTGTTGGTGGTGGCGGTGTTGCTAGGATTTTTGGCGTGATTGAGGCGGCAGGCGTAATTTTAGGAGTGACCGAGGGCTTTGGGGATACTTGTGTTTTCGGAGTTGTCTTTGGTGCTAGAGATTGTTTTTGCGCAACGCTTGGTTGACTAGTTTTCGCGGTTTGTTGTTTTCCAAAAACCAAAACGGCCAAAGTCGCGTCATGATTTTGTAGAGAGCCATTTTTGACCGCTAGTCCAATTTCATTAAAATTAGGATTTAAAATATTGTCGCGATGAGCCGGACTATTCATCCAAGCAGAAAAAACATCATCGGTTTGAGAGAAGTTAATGGCTAAATTTTCGCCGGCGTAGGCATAGTTATAGCCCGCTTTTTTAAACCACGACCAGGGAGTGACGCCAGCCGGGCTAGTATGTTCAAAGTAATTATTAGTCAGCATATCGTTAACCTTAAAATCAGCTGTTTGGCTTAGGGTCGAGTTTAAGGAAACTGGCGGTAAATTGTTATTTTGACGAGCCTGATTAATTAGCATTACTAAACGATCTTGGGTAATAGCTGAAAAAAAATCAGAGTAAGGCAAAAGTAAAACAAAAGAAATAGCCGCAATCTTAATTAATAAAAGAATTGAACTATAGCAAAAAAGTAAGCCGGGCCGCAGGGCTTCCGGAAGATACTTATTGTCTTTTTCCGGCACAAAAACCGCAATGAGCCATTGCTTCATTTGGGCGTAAAAATCTGCTATTTTAGCCAGAAATACTGAGGTTGACATGTACCTAGAATTATACTGTAATTGTTGATTATTGTCAAGATTGAGCTCCAACTAAAAATCGCCCCGAGATTCTCTGGGGGCGATGGATAGATAATTATTTTGCCGTTGCTTCTGTTAATTTCTGATCAATGATCTTTTTAAAGTCTGCGTAAGGATAGGCACCAATAAATTGTTGACCATTAATGAAGAAAGTCGGGGTAGCGGTTACGCCGCGCTTACCTCCTTCGTTGTACCACTTATTTAATTTGTCCTTGAATTTGTCTTGTAAGTAGCAGGCATTAAATTCAGCAGCGCTTAGGCCGGAGTTAATGGCATAATTTTTTATGTCATCTTCGCTTGTAATTTCTTGCTGATGGAGAAAAATATAATCATGAAACTCTGAAAATTTTCCTTGCTCATTAGCGCAGAGCGCGGCATTACCAAGCTCAAATGGCGGGAAAACATAGAGAACTAATTTTACTTTTCCGGTTTTAACATACTCGTCTTTTATCTGGGGCAAGATTTGATTGGCAAAACGACCACAAGCCGGACATAGAAATTCAGTATACTCCTCCATTGTTACTGGAGCATCTGGATTCCCAATGACAATTCCCTTTTCCGTAACAGCTATCTGGCTATTTCCAGATGGCGAGGGCGTTGCTTGCAGGGAGCCATTTTTTGAATAATACCAGCCGCCAAAAATTAACAGAGCTGCGGCAACTAGAGAAAAGATTATTAGTTTTTTATCAGACATTTTTTTTAAATTTAGCTTCTTAAAATAATGATATATTCTTATGATTGATCTGTCTACTAATTAGTTAAAGACGAGGCGTCTTCGATCATTTTTGCGTTTATCTTATCTCGGTCAACCAGAATGTCTTTGTAGTAATTATCGGGGTTGGAAACTAATTTATTATAAAAATTTAACATATAAAAAATCGCCGCTATTTGGAAAATTGCCAGCACAATTAAGCCGCCTTTTATCTGTTTGTTGAACATAAGCTAAATTCGTATATATTTTTCCCAGCGCTCAAAAAGTTCGGCTGTCGCCTTAACATCCAGCGAGCAATAGCGAGCAATTTCCAAATACTTACCTTTTTTGAAATAATCCTGTACTTTGTCCCCGCTCATCCCCTTCATTTTACCAGCTTCAAGGCTAAAAGACTTGCAGTAGAAATCTAAAGAAAATTTGCGGAAAGCATCATAAAAAGTTAGCTGATCGAGTAAGTCGATGTGTTCTTGGTCACTATAGCGATAAGGAATTAAATTTCTAGACGGACGGACTTTTAAAGCACCTGAACGAAGCATGATAAACGGGCAATCAAATTTTCGGCCATTGAAAGTAATAAATTGATTATAGTTTTTTATTTCTTGCCAAAATTTTTCTAAAATTTCTTTCTCGGTTAAGGCCTGATATTCTATACCATCTTCAATGAAGGGTTTTATGTCTTTATCGGGCGCTTGAAAATAGGTTCGTCCCCTGTCTGTTTCGGGATTAATTAGGCAAATAGCGACTACTTCACCGGTTAGCGGAGATAACCCTAGCTTTTCCTTTGCCTCTTTTACTTTTTTTTCATCCTCGGCATCTTTTAAGACGTATTTTTGAACCTCTTCTGATAAGTCGTCAAATTCTACACCGATAGTTTCAATATCAAAAACAATTTTAGACATAATTTTAATCCCCTTTAAATTTTTGGCCTGGTTTGGCTTTATGTTTCGCCTTTCTAGCCGCATCTTGTCTAATACAAAGATTTATTTCTTGCACGTCAGAAAATTTACCGACCTTATCTCGCTTGACCCAAAAAGTTTTTTTATGGGGTTTTAATTGAGTTCGCATTTCAATTAAATAATTTAGTTATTAATATATTAATTTGCCAAAATAACTTTATCCATCACGTCTCCTTGTTGAATTTTACGCACTACATCCATTCCTTCAACTACTTGTCCAAAAACTGTATGTTTGCCATCTAGGTGCGGTTGATCTTGCTGGGTAACAATAAAAAATTGACTGCCGTTAGTATTTGGACCGGCGTTAGCCATCGCTAATGCTCCCGGCACCATTTTGTGAGAAGTTAGATTTCGAGTATATTTATAACCCTGAGCCTCGTATGATTTAATTGTTTCTTCCGATAGACCTAGGCTCCAAGGATTCATTTCATCTTCAAAGCTGTAGCCAGGACCGCCCGTGCCATCACCCTTAGGGTCGCCGCCCTGAATCATGAAATCAGAGATAACTCGATGAAATTTTAAGCCGTTATAAAAACCTTTACCAATCAGGCTGGTAAAATTAGCCACTGTTTTGGGGGCATCAACTGAATATAGCTCTAGCTTTATATTTCCTTTCGCGGTTTCAATGATCGCATATTTACTAGTCGCCGCTTGTTGGCTATTTGTTTCCATTGTAGATGGTTGCTCAGCCGCCGGGCTAAGAGACGGAAAAATGCTTTCCGTTGTAGGCGTCGGGGTTGGCGTGGTAGTTAATGATTTTATTTCTGAAGCGTTGTCAGACGAATCAATTTTCCAATTTAAAAACTCTACGATGCCGTAAATTAGGAGGCCAATCGCGGCGAGGCTCAAAAAGATGCTAACCGCTATTTTTTTGTTTCTTTGAAATTTTTCCATTTGTTCTGTTATTTCTTCTATCTTTTTTTGTTCACGAATCTTTTGTATTTTACCCATATTTTTTAATGATTAGTTAATTGATAAATGGATATTCCGTAAGCAACAGAAACGTTCAGTGACTCTTTTTGCCCCTTCATGGGAATAAAAACAACTTCGTCGCAATAGCTTAAGATTTTTGGTGAAAGCCCTCTTTTTTCGTTTCCTAGAATTAAAACTAACGGAAATTTTGGTTTGAAGTTAAAAATATTTTTAGCTTGCTTAGTTTTTTCTAGGGCAACAATCTGATAGCCTTGTTTTTTTAAATCAATCGCTTCTCGCCAGACTTGCCCACATTTTTCATAGGGAATCGACTTCTCGGCTCCCAGAGAAACTTTTAAAAGCTTGGGATGGGGTGGGCTAGGACAGTAACCACCTAAAATTATTTTTCTAATTCCAGCTGCATCTGAAGTTCTAAAGATTGATCCAACATTGAAGGCGCTTCGAATATTGTGCGCAATGACGATAACTTCATTGTTAGTTTTCGGTAACTTCTTGCTCGATTTTCTTTTCTTCCTTTTCAACATGGGATAATGATTTTTCGATTTTTTCTAATGATTTTTTTATTTCGTCAACTCGCTCAGATAGTGTTAAGGTTTCTTCTAACTTAAGTTCGGTCACTTTACGTCGACCGCGAAAGGCATTGATAATAACCTCGTCCCCAATTGCCAGGGCAACAAAAAGTCCTGAAGAAAGCAAAATCAAGACCCCAAGAACAACCGAAAGCCAAGAATTAAGCTGAAGATCGTCGGCAATATGCCAAATACCGCGCCAAATCAAAACAACTCCAATAAAACCGACCAGAGCATAGAGCAATGGATAATGGCTTAAATTATGACGAATCTTATCTTCCAAAAGATCAAAAAATCTAAGTATTTTTTTCATAATTTTCTAATGGGGCTGGCAGGCGGGGCAAAAGCTAGCCGAGCGACCACCAACTTTTATTTTCTCAATTACTCCTTTACATTTTACACATTTTTCTCCTTTTTTTCCATAGACCTTTAGTTTGGCCGCAAATTTTCCTTTTTGACCCAGGGCATCCAGGTAGTCGTTCGAAGAAGTCCCCCTCAGTTTTATGGCCAAACGTAAGATGTCTTTTATTCCTTTAAATATTTTCTTCGCTTCCTCTTCTTCTATTTTCTTTGTTCGTCGCAAGGGATGAACGCCGGCAAAAAATAAGATTTCATCCGCGTAGATATTACCAATACCAGCGATATTTTTTGGATCCATTAAAAACTGTTTTATTTTAGCGTTCGGTTTTTTAGCAAGTAGCGCTTTAAAATCTGCTAGCGTAAAATCTTTTTCTAGCGGTTCGGGGCCAATACCTTCATTTATAAAAAAATTAAT
>Ga0172373_10002754_pt1 | contig 26542 bp, 23 predicted proteins | sample Lak10m_2_FD_114546 | JGI IMG/M metagenome (GOLD analysis project Ga0172373, IMG submission 114546) | Freshwater microbial communities from Kabuno Bay, South-Kivu, Congo - kab_092012_10m | ecosystem: Environmental > Aquatic > Freshwater > Lake | place: Democratic Republic of the Congo...
GCGAGCGCGGTCGCGAAGCGCGTTCGCCCGTCGGGCTCGAGCACGCGGATCGTCGCTCCGCTGGCCTCGGCGCGCCGACCGCGTGCTTCGCGAGTGGACACGTTCTTCGTGCCCTCGGGGACCGGGACGGGCCGCCCGCGCAAGGGCAACAGGCGGACACGCTCGAGCGACCGCGCCAGGAGGTAGAGCTCTTGGCCTTCGGCGTCGAGGAGCAGCGCATCGAGCGGAGCTCCGGAACCCGGCCAGAGCGCGCGCGTCGAGCCGCTGGCGAGCTCGAGCTCGCGCACGGCTCCGTGGGCACCGGCGACCCAGACGCGCTCGTCGTGCAGGAGGATCGAATCGGCGCTCGTGGCGAGGTTCTCTAGCGCGTGCAGGCGTCGACCGGTGCGTCCGTCCAGGATCCACAGCGCGCCCGGACGCGTCTCTTGCGGCGGGAACGAGAGCGCGAGGCGGCTGCCGTCGGCCGCAAAGGCGAGCGCGCGCACCGCGAGTCCCGCGAAGGAGAGGAGCGGCTCGCGCGCGAGCTCGGTGCCGCTCGCGACCTCCCACAGTACGAGCTCGCCCTGACCGACCGTGGCGGCACGTCCGACGGCGGCGTTCACCGCGCACAGGACGATCCCCGTCCGGGCGGGCCCGTCCTGGTCGGACGCCGCGTCGGCGTGCGCGAGCCGTAACACGCGCGGCGCCTCGCTCAGCGTGGCCGAAAGGGCCAGCACGGTGCCGGACATGCTGGCGAGCAGCACGCGCTGGCCGGAAAGGGACAGGCGCTCGAGGCCGCCCTCTTCCCACTCGAAACGGCGCTGCGCACTACCGTCGCGAGCATCGAGCAGATCGAGCCCGCGACTCTCGAGTGCCAGAAGTCCCGTTCCGTCCGGCGTGAACGCCAGCGCGCGCACCTCGGCCAGGGACTCGGGCTGGCTCCAGCGTTCGCTGCCGTCCGGCGCGAGGCGTCGCACCGTGCCCTGCCAGGTGCCGAGGGCGAGGTCGCCGTCCGGCGCGAGGGCCAGGGCGAGCGGGCGCTCCGCGTCGGCCGCGCGTAGCTCCTCGCGGGCGGAGAGGCTGGCCGCGTGGTGCTCGACGAGCCAGTTGTGCCGGGAGGCGGGGATCGTGGCGAGTTCCTGGGCCAGGCGTCGCCCGTCTCCGCTCTCCAGCGCCTCGCCGAGCCGGCGCAGCTCGTCGGCGTGCACGCGCGCTTCGAGGCTCGCGACGGCGTCCCGCAGCTTCTCGCGCTGGCTCGCGAGCGACCACAGGGCCGTCACCAGTGCCAGTAGCGCGGCCAGGCCGGCGGCGCTCGTCACCGGCCTGCGGCGCACGGCCTTCCACGCCACGTAGAGGAGACTGGCCCGTCGGGCCTCGATCGGCTGGCCGGCCAGCCAGCGCTCGAGGTCGCGCGCGAGATCGAGGGCCGAGGGATAGCGGCGCTCCGGATCCTTCTCGAGCGCGCGCGCCAGGATCGTGGCCAGGTCGCGATCGATGCCCGCTGCCGCGCGGCGCGCGTCGAGCGGTGGAGAGCTCCGGATCGCCTCGAAGATGCGTGCCAGTGGGCCCTCGATCGGATACGGAAAGCGCCCGGTCAGGGCCTGGTAGGTCACCACGCCGAGCGAATACACGTCCGAGCGCGCGTCGATCGCTTCGCCGCCGACCTGCTCGGGGCTGGCCCAGGGTGCGGAGCCGACGAAGTCGCCGGCCTCCGTCAGCTCGGTCACCGGCGCGTCGGCGCGCAACCAGCGCGCCAGGCCGAAGTCGAGCAGGCGCGGCTCGCCGCGCTCGTCGATGCGGATGTTGCTCGGCTTCAGGTCGCGGTGCAGCACGCCGCGCTGGTGTGCAGCCGCCACGGCGTGGGCCACGCGCGCGAGGAGTCCGACGCGCTCGACCAGGGTGCGGGGCCGGGCGCGCAGCTCCTCGTCGAGGTCGCGCCCTGCGACGTACTCCATCGCATAGAAGAAGCGGCCCGAGTGCAGTCCGCAGTCGACGATGCGCACGAGCGCGGGATGCTCCAGGGTGGCCAGCACCGCCACCTCGCGCTCGAAGCGCGAGCGTGCTCCGGTCCCGGTCTGTTCTTCGCGCAGCAGCTTCAGGGCCACCGTGCGGCCGGTGGACAGCTGCCGGGCGCGGTACACGACACCCTGGCCGCCCCGGTGGAGCTCGTGTTCGAGCGCGTAGCCGGGGAATTCGGGCAGCGGAGCGTCCGAGGCCGGGCGCAGGGCGCGGACCTGGGCCAGGGCAGAGTCGATGCGCGCGCGCTCTTCGTCGCGGGGCGCCATCGTCAGCCGGCTCCGCTCAGGTAGCGCTGTGGCGCACCCAGGTGCGCACGCAGCCGGTCGTGGGCGCGCTGACGCAGCATGTGCAGCGCGCCGAGCGAGCGTCCGAGCTCGGCTGCCAGCTCTGCCATGGGGCGTCCTTCGAGGTCGTGGGCCCGCACCACGTTCGCGTAGTCCGCAGGCAGGCTCATCAGCGCCGTTTCGAGCCGCTCGCGCGCCTCGGAGCGTGCCGCGGCTCGCGTGGGGCTGGTGAGTCCGGCGCTGAGTTCATCGAGCAGCTCGGCCGCGCCCTCGGCGCGCCGACGCGCGTCGGGACGCTTGTCGCGCTCCAGGGCCCGCAGCGCGTCCTGCAGGTTGCACTCGGCGATTGCGCGCAGCCAGGCTGCGAAGCCGTCCGGGGTATCGCTGGTGCAGCGCTCGAGAGCGAGGAAGGCCTCGAGCCAGGTGACCTGCAGCACGTCCTCGGGCGCGAGCACGGCCCGGTGCGCGGCCGGGAGACGCGCAGCGATGTGCGCGCGCAAGGCCGGGGCGGCTTCCTCGAGCAGCAGGGCCAGGGCGTCCAGGTCGCCGGCGCGGGCGCGTGCGAGGGCTCCTTCGTCCATGTCCGGATTCTCGCAGAAAGTGCGTGAAGCGTGGCCACGCTCGGCGACTGGATCCGTGAACCCCTACCCCGGACTTCCCATGATGCTGATCCCGCTGCTCGTCCTCACGGCCTGCCCGAGTTCCGGTGCTCTGCAGGAAAACCTGCTGCGCAACCCCTCCTTCGAGCAGGGCGCAAAGAACCCGCAGGGCTGGGAAAAGGGCCAGCCGGTGCCAGGTGTCGAGTACGGCCTCGACGGGCGCGTGGCGGCCGACGGGAAGAAGAGCCTCGTGCTGCGCAAGACGGTCGAGCGCTACTTTCCGATCGCGGGCTGGAGCCAGACGGTCGAGCACGATGGCCGCGCGCGCAAGCTGCACTTCGGGGCGCTGGTGAAGGCCGAGGAGGCCAGGAAGGCGATCCTCGACGTCTCCTGGAAGGAGGCGAGCGGCGAGTGGAAGCACGCCTGGTCGGCCTACATCGGCGCGCGCGAGGCTGCTGATCCGCCCGCGACGCACGACTGGAGCTGGTACAGCGGCGTGGTGTCCGTTCCCGAGGGGGCGCGCGAGCTCACGCTCGCCGTGCAGATCTACGGCCCGGGCACGGTCTGGGTCGATCGGGCCCTGGCGACCTTCGTCGACGACGCGACGCCCGCCAGCGACGCGCTCGCCGGAGTGCCGCGTCCCGCGGGCGAGTGGGGCGAATTGCCCGGCGCGGCCCAGGAAGAGAACGCGGACGTGCGCACCGTCGGCGACGATCCGCTGCGCCGTTACGTGCTGCACGGGGCGACGGGCGCGGCTCCGCCCGAGGGCTTCCGCTTGCTCGTCGTCCTTCCGGGCGGGGATGGATCGCTCGACTTCAGGCCGTTCGTGGCCGAGATCGCGCAGCAGGCGCTGCCGCCCGGATATCTCGTGGCGCAAGCGATCGCGCCGGCCTGGAGTGACGATCCCGAGCGCGTGGTGTGGCCGACGCGCGGACTCGAGGGCAAGCGCGCCGGGTACGAGAGCGAGGCCATGGTGGCCGCGCTGGTGGCCGAGGTCGGACGCGCACATCGACTCGACGCGCGCCACATCTACTTGCTGGGCTGGTCCTCGGGTGGGCCGCCTTGCTACGCCGCAGCCCTCACCAAGGACTCGCCCGTGCGTGGCGCGCTGGTGGCGATGTCGGTCTTCAAGCCCGAACAGCTCGGCTCGCTGTCGGCCGCGAGAAAGCGCGCCTTCTACGTGCTGCACTCACCCGAGGACTTCATCTCGATGAGCTTCCCCGAGCGCGCCGTGAAGGACCTGGAGAAGGCCGGAGCGCGCACGACGCTCGTCACCTACGCCGGCGGACACGGATGGCACGGCGACCCGTTCGCCCGGATCCGTGCGGGCGTGCGCTGGCTCGAGGAGAACTCGGGGCAGTAGGCTCAGCGGCGCGCGGCGGGCAGCGCGATCGTGCCGCGCGGCGCGTGCTCGCGCAGGAGCTCGGACAGGCGCTCGAAGAGCGGGCGGCGCGCGGTCGAGGCGCGGTAAGCGAGCCCGATCGTGCGCACGGGGCGGCGCTCGAGGGCCAGGGTCGCCAGGCGATCCTGGCCGTGGATCTCGTGCTCGAGCGACATGGCCGGCAGCAGCGTGACGCCCGCGCCGCTCGCCACCATGCGCACCAGCGTGTTGAGGCTCGTGGCGCGGAAGTCGCCGAGCTCGCGCGCGCCGCCGCGGCGGCAGATCGCGAGCGCCTGGTCGCGCAGGCAGTGGCCGTCCTCGAGCAACAGCACCTGTTCCTCGTCCAGGTCCTGCTCCTTCGCCTGCTTGCGCGCGGCGAGCGCGTGCGTGCCGGGTACGGCCAGCACGAACGGGTCGGCGTAGAGCGCGTGCGTCTCGAGCGCCCCGAGGTCGGCCTCGAGCGCGAGCAGCGCGAGATCGAGCTTGCCGGCCTGGACCGACTCGACGAGCCGCGGCGTCTGCTCCTCGCGCAGGAAGAGCCGCAGGCGCGGCAGCTTCTTGCGCGTGGCGGCCACGAGTGCCGGCAGCACGTAGGGCGCGATGGTCGGGATCACGCCGAGCCGCAACGTGCCGGCCAGCGGATCGTGCAGGTTGCCGGCGGTCTCGACGAAGGCGTCGATCTCGGCCAGGGCCTCGCGCGCGCGGGCCGCGAGGGCCTCACCGGACGGCGTGACCAGCACGCGCCGGCGGTCGCGCTCGAAGAGCCGCAGGCCGAGCATGCGCTCGAGCTGCTGGATCTGTAGCGAGAGGGCCGGCTGCGTGATCTGCACGGCCTCGGCCGCGCGTCGGAAGGACAGGTGCTCGGCCACGGCGACCAGGCACTCGAGCTGGCGCAGGGAGGGGCGTTCCATAAGCCGATGGTATCACAGTCGGCGGATCGTCGAATTGGCGGGATCAGCCCGGAGCGGCGATATTTCGGGACATCGCGGGCGCGCTGCCCGCCTCACGAACACCGGACCGGATACCTCCCGAAAGGAACCGCCATGCTGACCATCGGACAAGCCTTCCCCGCCGTGCGCCTCAAGGGCGTCGTCTCGAACGACACGAAGAGCGCCTTCAAGGACTTCGAGACCGGCCCCTCGGGCACCTGGCGCGTGTACTTCTTCTACCCGAAGGATTTCACCTTCGTGTGCCCGACCGAGATCGCCGGCTTCGCGAAGCTCGACCCCGACTTCCGCGAGCGCGACGCCGAGGTCTTCGCGCTCTCGACCGACTCGGAGTTCGTGCACCTCGCCTGGCGCCGCGACCACGAGTCGCTGCGCGAGCTGCCTTTCCCGATGCTCTCGGACCTCTCGCGCGAGCTCTGCGAGCGCCTCGGCATCCTCGAGCCCGGCGACAAGGTCGCCCTGCGCGCCACGTTCATCGTCGATCCGCAGGGGATCATCCGCTTCGTCTCGGTCACCGACGGCACCGTCGGCCGCAATCCGGACGAGGTCCTGCGCGTGCTCGACGCGCTACAGTCGGGCGAGCTGTGCCCGTGCAACTGGAAGAAGGGCGAAGAGACCCTGAAGGTCGCCTGAAACGGAGCTCCAACCATGAAGACCATCCGCGAGCACATTCCCGACCACGCCAAGGACCTCCGGCTCAACCTGGACGCCCTGTACAAGCTCGAGAGCCTGACCCCGCAGCAAATGTGGGGCACGGCCCTCGCCTCCGCGCTCGCCGCGCGCAACGACGAGCTCGTGCGTGCCGTGGCCGACGAGGCGCGCACGCAGCTCTCCGAGCCTGCCTTCGCCGCCGCGCGCACTGCAGCGGCCCTGATGGGCATGAACAACATCTACTACCGCGCCCTGCACCTCGTCGCGAACCCGGAGTACGCACAGCTTCCGGCGCGGCTGCGCATGCAGGGCCTGGCCACGCACGGGGTCGAGAAGCTCGACTTCGAGCTGTGGTGCTTTGCGGTCTCGGCCATCAACGGCTGCGGCAAGTGCCTCGACTCCCATGAGCACGAGCTGCGTAAGGCCGGTGCCAGCGCCCTGCAACTGCAGGACGCCCTGCGTATCGCCTCCGTGCTGCACGCCATCGCGGGCGTGCTCGATTCCGAGCGCGCGCTCGCATCCACCCGCACCGCCTGAACGTAGAGATAAAGGAACCCACGGCGCCGACTTCCTCCTCCCCCCGGCGCCGTAGGGCGGCCCCGCTCCCCCCGACTCCGGGGGAGCGGGGCCATCTTGTCTGGGCGCTGCTCCCGGCGCCGGACCGTATCCTGGGGCCGTGATCGCGCTCGCGCTGCTCGTCCTGTGTCAGTCCGAGGCGGCTGACGACTTCGCGCGGGCCGAGGAGCTCGCCTGCGCGGGCCGTCATGCCGACGCGCGCTCGCTCTACGCGCGCATCGCGAAGAAGTACCCCGGAACGAGCGAGGCCGCGCGTGCCGTCGAGCGTTCGCGGCCGAGCGCGCTGCTCGGTTCCTGCAAGCTGGTCGACAACGGCCCCTCCGAGAACCGCGTCGACGTCGTGCTGCTCGGCGACGGCTACGAGCTCGACCATCAGAAGGCCTTCGACAAGCTCGCGGCCGACGTGCCGCCCTTCTTCGAGCGCGTGGAGGTCTTCCGCGAGTACTGGAGCTACTTCAACTTCATCCGTGGCGTGTGCCTGTCGGCCGATTCCGGCGTCGACGGCTTCGGGCGCGAGTACGACACGCTCTTCAACGCCTTCACGCTCGGCACCGACGCCGGGCACGTCGGCATCGACGGGAAGCGCGTGCACGAGATCCTGCGCGACATCCCTGGCTCGGACGGGCTCGCCGTCGTGTACGTGAAGCTCGGCGTGCTCGGCACCGGCGGCGGCGGCATCGCCACGATCGGCGGTCGCGAGGAGGGCACGACCGTGCACGAGTTCGGGCACGCCTTCGCCGGCCTCGGCGACGAGTACTCGAGCCACACCCACAAGCGCGGCTCGCCCTCGGATGGCATCAACGTCGCCGCCAGCGAGGACGAGGAGCGCTGCCCCTGGCGCCACTGGCTCGAGGCGCGCCACCCGAGCGTCGGCATGTACGAGGGCGCCTCCGGCCAGCCGCAGGACGCCTGGCGCCCGACCGCCTCGGGCTGCGTGATGAACGACGGGCGCGAGTTCTGCCCGGTGTGCCGCGAGGCGATCGTGCTGCGCATCTACTCGATCGTCGATCCGATCGAGTCCCTCGAGCCGCCCGCGCCCGGCCCGTACGTGCGCGAGCCGGTGCTCCTGGTCGAGGGCGCGACCGAGTTCCGCGTGCAGGTCCTGCAGCCCGCGACGCACCGCCTCGAGGTCGACTGGTGGCTCGAATCCGCCGCCCGCTACCCGGTCTCGGGTGCCGAGAACGGCGCTGCCCCCGTGGCCCGCCCTGAGCCACGCACGCGCCCCGAGCGCGGCCCCCTGCCCGCGATGAGCGAGAAACCCCTGCGCAGCGCCCGCGCCGAGTCCGACGGCGAAAGCCGCCTGCGCCTCCTGCGCGACGAGCTCACCCCCGGCCTCTACCGCCTCACCGTGCGCGTGCGCGACACGACCGAGCTGCGCGGCGAGCGCTTCCCCTGGGTCCTGAAGGACGAGCGCGGCCTGCTCGAGAGCGAACGCGTCTGGTGGCTCGAGGTGCGCTGACGCGCGTCAGTCGCCGGCCTCGCCGGGCGGCGCAGGCTCGGGCGGTTCGCTGGCGAGCTTCGGGCGGTCGAAGGGAGGCAGGCCCTGGGCCACGCGCGGGTCGGTCAGGCCGTTCGACAGGAAGTCGAGCAGCGCGTCGCGGTCCGACTGCGTCGCGAAGTGGATGAAATCGAGCGAGACGTAGTGGTCGAGGACCTGGTCGAGGCTCGTCAGGTGACCGCCGCTCATGAAGCGCGCGCGCAGGCCGACGTTGCGCAGGGTCGGCGTCTTGACTGCGCGCGGGTGGTCGGGGAGCGAGATCGTGCGCACCGAGCCGTCGGTCGTCAGGCGCAGGTCGGTGTGGTGGCAGATCTCGCACGCGCCGTGCTCCTGGTACTGCTCGTAGCCGCGCTGCTGGGCGGGAGTCAGCGTGCCGAGGTCGAAGGGGCTCTGGTCGGAAACCAGCGTGCGCTCGTAGCTCGCGAGCGCCATGGCGATGCGCTCGCGCGTGACCGTCTCGTCGCCGAAGGCGCGCGCGAAGAGCGGGCCGTAGGTCGGCTGGTTCGCCACGAACTCGGCCAGCGCCGGCGGCAGGTCGCGCGCCAGCGCGAGCGGCTTCGAGCCCGCCAGCTTGGCCGTCACCTCGGCCCACGTGCGCCCGTCGTGGCCCATCTCGGCCGGCGAGAGGATCGGCCCGACGGCCTGGCTCTCGAGCGAGGCGAGGTCGGCGAGCACCACCTTGCCGGCCTCGTCCTTGAAGGTGGGCAGCGCGCGGGTGTCCCAGAACTGCGTGTTGAAGAAGGCCGCGTTGACCACGCTCGGCGCCGTGCGCGCGGTGACCTGGCGCTCGAGCCCGAAGAGGCGGTCGGCGAGCGGCTTCCCGTCCGCGCCGCGCCGCACGACGCCGAACGAGCCGAACTCGTCGTCCTTGGTGCCGAGTCGTCCGTCCTTTCCGGGGTGCCGCCCGGGCTCGCGCGGGTCACCACCACCGGCTTCGAAGCGGTGGCAGGTCGCGCAGGCCATCGTGTCGTCGGACGAGAGCTGCTCCTCGAAGAACAGCGCCTTGCCGAGCAGGACCTTGGCCGGCGTCAGCGGGTTTCCCTCGGGCACGGCCGGCACGGGGAACTCGCCGACCATGTCCTGCGCGCCTGCTGGCGCGGCCAGCAGCGGGTGCAGCAGCGCGGCCAGGATCAGGCTCGTCGGCAGCAGGTTCACGCCTCCATCGTACCGCCCGGCGCGTGACGCGCGGGACCTTCCGCCCGTCGCGCGCGCGAGTATGCTCACGTCCCCGATGCAGCAGCCGACCGTCATCGCCCAGGGCGACCTCTCACGCATGCGCGAGCTGCGGGAGCTCCTGATCGACGAGGGCATCCCGGCCGAGCTCACGCGTCCGCCGCGCCGCGGCGGTTGAGGGGTGACCCTGGCGCTCGCGGTCGCGGGCGCGGACGCCGAGCGCGCCCTGCGCGCGATCCAGGAGTCCTTCCTGGGCGCTCTCGAGCCCGAGGCGCGCGCCTGCGCCGAGACCGCCATCGATCTTGATTCGGCGGAGAACACCTGCCCGGCCTGCACGGCCCGCATCACCGGCTCGCCCGAGCGCTGCCCGACCTGCGGCCTGCGCATCCGCTGACGGCGGCTCCGGACCTGCCTGCGTGCTATCGTCCGGCATGCAGCCGGCACAGCGACGCGCTTTCCAGATCCTCTTCCTCGCGGGCGCGCTGGGCGCGCTTGCCCTCGCCGGTGGCCAGGACGAGCCCGCCTGGCGCGTGCTCGAGGAGCGCATGTTCCACCTCGGCAACGATCCGGCCAAGGACTGGCCCGAGGCGCCGGTCGAGCCGCAGGCGCAGCCGCTCGAGCTCGCCTTCGAGGCGCGCGCCAACCCGCGCGAGTGGGTGCTCGAGGTCAGTGCGCGCGACGTCGACAACGACTGGGTGCTGGAGCTCAACGGGAAGGAGCTCGCGCCCCTGAAGAAGATCGACAACGAGCTCATCGCGGCGCTCTATCCGGTGCCGGCCGGGCGCTTCGTCGACGGCCGCAACGTGCTGACCGTGCGCGCCAAGGGCGATCCGAACGATGACCTGACGGTGGGGCGCGTGCGCCTCGTCGAGCGCAGCCTGCGCGAGGTGCTGCGGCTCGGGAAGGTCGAGGTCAAGGTGCGCGAGAAGGGCACGGGGCGTCCGCTGCCCGCGCGCGTGACGGTGGCCGCGAACGGCGCGCTGGTCGACCTCTATTACGCCGAGCGTCCGCTCGCCGCCGTGCGGCGCGGGATCGCCTACACGGGCGACGGCACGGCCGTGCTCGAGCTACCGGCCGGCGCGTGCGAGCTGTGGGCCTCGCGCGGCATGGAATGGAGTGCCGCGAGCGCGCGCCTCGAGGTCACCGAGGGCGGCACGAGCGCGGTCGTGCTCGAGCTCGAGCGCGAGGTCGACACGACCGGCTGGGTGGCGGCCGACACGCACATCCACACCTTCACGTACTCGGGCCACGGCGATGCGAGCGTCGAGGAGCGGCTCGTGACCCTGGCCGGCGAGGGCATCGAGCTCGCCATCGCCACCGACCACAACCACCAGACCGATTACCGCCCGCTGCAGCAGAAGCTCGCGCTCTCGCCGCACTTCACCGCGGTCGTCGGCAACGAGGTCACGACCGACAACGGGCACATGAACGCCTTCCCGATGGATCCCGCGCGGCCGATCCCGCCGCACGAGGAGACGGACTGGAAGAAGCTCGTGGCCGGCATCCGCGCGCTGGGGGCCAGGGTCGTGATCCTGAACCACCCGCGCTGGCCCGAGGACGGCAAGGACCCGCTGACGAAGTTCGGCTTCGACGAGGCGACCGGCAAGAACGCGGCCGGCCAGGAGTTCACCTTCGACTGCATCGAGGTCGTGAACTCCGACGCGCCGACCTCGCCGCCGCGCATGGTGCTGCCGGCCTGGTACGCGCTGCTCGAGGCCGGCCAGCGCTTCACGGCCATCGGCTCGTCCGACTCGCACGCCGTCGGCGTGATCGTCGGCCAGGGCCGCACCTACGTGCCGAGCGCGACGGACGATCCGGCGAAGATCGACGTCGACGCCGCCTGCCGCCAGTTCCTCGAGGGGCGCGTCGGCGTGAGCCTCGGCATGTTCGCCACCATCGCGGTGGACGGAAAAGGCATGGGCGAGCGCGTCGAGGCGCGCGACGGCGCGGTCGAGGCCGTCGTGACCGTGCGTCACCCCTCGTGGGTCACGCCGCGCACGCTGGAACTCGTCGTGAACGGCAAGGTCGCGACGACGGTGCGCCTCGACGACGCGCTCGCCGGCGACCGCGCGAACGAGAAGGTGCGCCGCGTGCGCCTCGAGCTGCCGCGCGCCGAGAGCTGGATCGTCGCCGTGGCCGAGGGCGACAAGGTCACGGCCCCGTTCTGGGGCATGAGCCTGCCGGCCGCGATGGCGCTCACGAACCCGGTCTTCGTGCGGCGCTGAGGCGACCTACGGCCAGGGGTCGTAGAGGAAGTCGTCGATCGCGCCCGAGCCGGAGAGCTGGACCTCGATCCGACGCACCTTGGCGTCGAGGAAGCCGGGCTGCTGGCTGGCGGTGGCGGTGGCGAGGTAGCCGGGCTGCGGATTCAAGGTATCGAGGCGCAGCGTGCGCCAGCCGCCGGTGCCGGTCTGGTGCACGTCCTCGGTGAAGCCGGGGGGCACGTAGTAGGTGCGCGTGCGGCCGTTCTCGTCGATCAGCGTGACCGTCGTGCCGGTGCCGAGGCCAGTGTCCTGGTCGATGAGCTCGAGCGAGCGCGCGCGCACGGGCCGCGGCAGGTCGAGCGCGAGCAGGCCGCCGTCGCGGTCGTCGTTCGGCCGATCGAAGATGCCGGGGACGCTCTGCGTGCCGGTCAGCGAATCCTGCAGCATCAGCACGTTGCCCGAGCCGACCAGCAGGTCAGGATCCTGGCTGGCAGCGTTCGGGCCGCCGGGCGTCGAATCGAAGAGCGCCGCGCCGAGGTTCGCGCCCTCGCTCGAGATCACGAAGGTGCGCCCCGGATGCGGGCGCGGGATCTGGCGCCCGTTCTCGAGCGCCAGGTTGTCGAGCGCGTCGCGCCGCTCGAAGCCCGCGGTGGCGATGCCGTCGAGCTCGAGCAGCAGCATCCGGTCGCGCTCTCCGACCTGGACGCGCACGGCGAGGTCGCGCACGCCGTCGCCGGTCAGGTCGCCGAGCGGCCCGAAGTCGTCGACCGGGATGCGCTGCAGGGGCAGCGTGACGACCGACTTGCGCGTGAAGGCCGCCGTCAGGAACTCGAAGGCGACGTCGCTTCCCGACTTGTGCGCCAGATCCCCGATGCCATCACCGTCGAGATCGCCGAGGAAGGTCGCACTGCTCGGATCGACGTTCAGGACCGCCGAGCTCGTGACCTGGCCGTTCGCGTCGAGGGCGAGGCGGTAAGTGCGCGTCGGCGGGGTCAGCGTTCCGGCCACGAGGTAGGGGCCGGTGGCGGACGCAGTGCGCTCGATCCAGGTCAGGCCGCCATTCAGGGGATTGGCGCCGGCGAAGGAAGGGCGATCGATGCGCGTCCAGCGCCTCAGGTTGCCGGTCTCGTCGAGGAAGAGCACGTAGACCTCCGCGCTGGTCGCCACGGCGAGTTCCGAGCGCCCGTCGCCGTCGAGGTCGTCGAGCTGTGCGACCTCGCGTCCGAAGCTTCCTCCCGCCGGTTCGCCGAGCGTCAGGGCCAGCGAGAGCTTCACCGAGTGATTCACCGTGCCGTTCGGGCGCAGGAAGAGCACGTACACGGCGCCGGCGTTGACGCGGCCCTCGTCGTCCGCCGGAGCACCCACCGCGAGCTCGATCGAGCCGTTGCCATCCAGGTCACCCAGCGGCGCGAGCGAGCTGCCGAACTGGACCCCGGTCTGGATCGGGAAGGCCCCGCGCACGCGACTGATCTTGTTGACCCGCGCGCCCGAGGTGCCGTCGATGAAGTGCACCCACACCGCTCCGCTGCCCACTCCGCCATCCGTGTCGCCCGGATCGCCCACCGCGAGCTCGGGCTCGCCGTCGCCATCGAGGTCGCCGAGCGGGGCGATCGCTCTTCCGTACTCGGTCAAGCTCGACGGCGCGATCGGTAGACCGCTCGTGGCCGAATCGACCGTCACGCGGCCGGACAGGCTGCCGTTCGCGGCGATGTCGTGGAACTCGACCAGACCGGTGAGACCTTCGTCGGGCTTGCCGATCACGAGGTCCGGGAGGCCGTTTCCGTTCGTGTCGCCCGGCCCCGCCAGGGCCGCTCCGCGCGGCAGCCCCGTCTGACCCAGCACGCTGCCGTCAGCGGCGAGGCGCAGCAGCGTGTCGCCCGCGGCGAGGTCGTTGACGCCGTTGCCATCGAAGTCGCCGACGGCCGCGAGCGCATGCCCGGAGTTGCCGGATGCGGCCAGCTCGCGGAACGCGAAGACGCTGCCGTCGGAGGCCAGCGAGAGGATGCGCAGGCGCTCGTTGTTGTTGCCGGTCCGGTCGCTGCCGACGGCGAGCTCCCGGTGACCATCGCCGTCGAGGTCGCCGAGCACCGCCACGGCCGTTCCGAAGCCCTCGCGCTCGACCAGGAAGGCGGCTCCACCGCCCTGGGTCCCGCTGATCTTGTGCAGCGCGAGCACGTCACCCGTCGCGTCGAGCAGCACGATCCACAGCGCACCGCGGTTCGAGCCGGTGGGACCGTCGTCGTCACCCGGCGCACCGACGATCAGGTCGGGGACTCCGTTGCCATCCAGGTCGCCCGGCGCGGCGAGGCTCGCGCCGAAGTTGTCGCCCGAGTCGAGCTGGCCAGCGAAGTTGCCCTGCGTCTGGCTGAACTTGCGGAACTCGCGCACCGTGCCATTGCCGTTCATGAGCAGCACCCAGACCGCTCCACCGCCGCTGAAGGGCGGGATGAAGCCGTCGTCGTCGCCCGGCGCGCCGACCGCGAGGTCGAGGATTCCGTCGCCGTCCACGTCACCGATCGCCGTGACGGCCGAGCCGAAGCGATCTTGAATGTCGAGCTGGCCCTCGATTCCGCCCTCGTCGGGGCCGACCTTCACGAACTGACGGATGCTGCGCCCGGCGGACAGCGAGAAGATCCACACCGCACCCGTGTTCACGCGATCGCCGCTCGCTCCGACGGCGAACTCGATCAGACCGTCGCCGTTCAGGTCGCCCAGGGAGGCCACGGCCGAGCCGAAGCGATCTCCGTTGCCGAGGCAGCGCTGGAACGAGTCGACCCCGTCGTCGAGGACGAGCCGCGAGCGCACGAGGCCCTGGGCGGCGAGGGCGGAGGGAAGGAGGAGCAGCAGGCCGGGGACGAAAAGCCGGGTACGCATGGCAAGGGGCGAAACGAGGAAGGTGGGACCTCAGCCCGAACGAGCGGGCGTCCCGCACAGGATGCACGTCTTGCCGAGAGCGTGGCGAGAAAGTGGGATTTTCGAGGTCCGGGGACTTACGACCCTGGCGGCCCTACGTCCGCCGCCTTTTCACCGGAATCCTGTCGGCTCCGTCGCCAGCCGCCCGTCCTCGCGGCAACCTCTCCACGGAGACCCCTCTACCCATGCCGCACTACCTCCTCCTCCTGCGTGACGACCCCGCCGACTTCCGCGAGCTCTCGCCCGCGGACATGCAACGCATCATCGAGACCTACACCGCCTGGTCCGAGAAGATGACCGCCAGCGGGCGCGTCGTGGCCAGCAACAAGCTGGCCGACGAGGGCGGCAAGGTCCTGCGCGGCTCGAAAGGGCGTCTGCTCGTGAAGGACGGGCCCTTCGCGGAGACCAAGGAGATCGTCTCGGGCTACTGGGTCGTGCGCGCGCGCGACCAGGCCGAGGCGCTCGAGCTCGTGAAGGACCACCCGCACCTCGCCACGAACGGCTCGATCGAGGTGCGCGAGATCGACCTGCTCGGCCAGCCCGAGATCTGAGCGTGACGGACGGAGCCCCGGCGGTCGGCGCGCTCGTCGAGCACCTCTTCCGGCGCGAGTACGCGCGCCTGGTGGCGGGGCTCGTGCGCGTGCTCGGCCCCGGGCGACTCGATTCGGCGGAGGAGGTCGTGCAGGAGGCCCTGGCGCGCGCGCTGCGCACGTGGCCGCATGCCGGGGTGCCGGCCGACCCGACCGCCTGGCTGCTGACCGTCGCGCGCAACCGTGCCCTCGACCGCGCGCGCCACGAGGCCCTGGCGCAGGAGACGCTCGAGGAACTCGGGCGCTGGAACGTCGCGCAGGTCACGAGCGAGGAGGAGCACGACACCCTGCGGCTCGTCTTCGCATGCTGCCATCCGGCGCTGGCCTTCGAGGCGCGCGTGGCGCTGACCCTGAAGGTCGCCTGCGGCCTCGCCACGCGCGAGATCGCGCGCGCGCTGCTCGCCAGCGAGGAAGCCGTCGCGCAGCGCCTCCTGCGCGCGAAGACGCGCCTCGCGCAACCCGACATCACGCTCGACGTGCCCGACGACGAGGGCGATCCCGCGCGCCTCGACGCCGTGCTCGAGGTGCTGTACCTGCTCTTCAACGAGGGCTATGCGACCGATTCGGGTGCGAGCGCGGTGCGTGGCGAGCTCGTGCACGAGGCGTTGCGCCTCGGCGAGCTCGTGGCCGCCGCTCGCGCCACGCGCGCGCCGCGCGTCGAGGCCCTGCTGGCCTTGATGCGCTTCCAGGGCGCGCGCCTCGCCGCGCGCGTGGACGAGCACGGGGCGACGCTGCCGCTCGGGCGGCAGGACCGCGCGCGCTGGGATCGGCGCTGGCTCGCGCTCGGCTGGCGGCACTTCGAGCGCGCGGCGGCGGGCGAGCTCACGCCCTACCACGTCGAGGCCGCGATCGCGGCCGAGCACGCGCGCGCGCCGAGCTACGCCGCGACCGACTGGGCGGCCCTGGCGCGACACTACGAGACGCTGGCACGCCTCGCACCCTCGCCGGTGGTCACGCTCAACCGCGCGGTCGTGCTGGCGAAGCGGCACGGGCCGCTGCGGGCTCTGACCGAGCTCGAGCCCCTGACGCGCGCACGGGAGCTGACCGACTACCTGCCGCTGCACACCACGCTGGCGCTCTTGCGCTGGCATGCGGGCGATCGCGGTGGCGCGGCGCGGGCGTTGCAACGCGCGCTCGAGCTGCCTTGCGCCGACCCCGACCGGCGCCTGCTCGAGGCGCGCCTCGCCGCGCTCGAAGCCGGCGCGCCGCCCGAGGATTTCTAGCTTCGCTGTCGGTCCGGAGGGGGGCGGCCCGTCCTCGCTGCACGGGCCCGCTCCGGGCCTGCCAGAACCTCCGAACCAGGAAACTCCCATGCTGCTCTCGAAGATCCTCCTCGCCGCCCTGGCCCTCGTGCCCTGCGCGGTCTTCTCCTTCGCCCGTCCCGCACCGACCGCGCCGGTCGCCTTCACCGGCGAGATCATGCCCGCCTTCCACGTGAAGGACCTCGACGCGGCGAAGCGCTGGTACAAGGACGTGCTCGGCTTCGAGGTCGTGTACGACCTCGCCGAGCAGGGCTGGTGCGAGCTCGCGACGCCCTCGAAGGACGCCAAGCTCGGCCTCGCGGCGGACGACACCGCCGCCGGCTCGAACCAGGCCTACTGCGCCTTCGGCGTGAAGGACATGGTGGCCGCGAAGAAGAACCTCGCGCAGCACGGCGTGAAGCTCGAGGGCGACGTGGTCGAGCTCTCCGGCATCGTCAAGCTGCTCTACTTCCGCGACCCCGAGGGGAACCGCTTGATGTTCTTCCAGTCGCTCGCTCCGGCCATCCCGGCCGAGGCCTCGGCGCGCTGAGCTGAATCAAGTCCAGTCCTTCGCGTATCCTGCGCCGCCCCCGCGCCACGTCCCGGTGCGGGGGCGGTCGTTTCCACCAGGAGCCAGAGCCCATGAACCGGATGCACGAGGTCGATTACCGCCTGCACGGCGATGACATGCAGTTCGTCGAGATCGAGCTCGATCCCGGCGAGGCCGCGGTGGCGGAGGCCGGCGGCATGATGTTCATGCAGGAGGGGATCGAGATGGAGACCGTCTTCGGCGACGGCTCCGAGCAGAACAAGGGCTTCCTCGGCGCCCTGGTCGGCGCGGGCAAGCGCTTGCTGACCGGCGAGTCGCTCTTCATGACCGTCTTCATCAACAAGGGCCACGGCAAGAAGACGGTCGCCTTCGGCGCGCCCTACCCGGGCAAGATCCTGCCGATGCACCTGTCGCAGCTCGGCGGCGAGCTGATCGCGCAGAAGGATTCGTTCCTGGCGGCCGCGAAGGGCGTCAGCGTCGGCATCGCCTTCCAGAAGCGCCTCGGGGCCGGCTTCTTCGGCGGCGAAGGCTTCATCATGCAGCGCCTGACGGGCGACGGCTGGGCCTTCATCCACGCCGGCGGCACCCTGTGCGAGAAGACGCTCGCGCACGGCGAGCTGCTGCGCGTCGACACGGGCTGCATCGTCGCCTTCCAGCCGAGCGTCGACTACGACATCCAGCTCGTGGGCGGAATCAAGACGGCCTTCTTCGGCGGTGAAGGGCTGTTCTTCGCCACGCTGCGCGGGCCGGGCAAGGTCTGGTTGCAGTCGTTGCCGCTCAGCCGGCTCGCGACGCGCATCACCTCGGCCGTGCCAGGGCTCGGGCGGGGCGGGCGCGAGGAAGGCTCGGTCCTCGGCGGTCTCGGCCGCATGCTCGACGGCGACCGCTGAAGCCGCGCGTCAGCGCATGAAGCGGCGGCCGAGCAGCACGGCGACAGCGGCTGCGGCGAGTCCGCCCACCACCCACGACACGCTGCCGCCGGCCTCGTCCTCGCCGAGCACGGGCGCGCCGTCCTCGCGCGGTCGGCGCGCGTCGGGCTTTCCGGCCTTCTCGAGCTCCGCGGGCGAACGCGGCGCGCTGTGGAACACGCGGCCCTCGTGCAGCGCGAGGGCACGGGCGTAGAGCTCTTCGGGATCGACCTGGGCGGCCACCTGCACTCCGCGCGCGAGGCCCGGCGTGCGCGAGCGCAGGTCGTTGTCGCCTTGCTCGCGACCGACGACGAGGAGCGGATCCTCGGCGGGATGCAGCTCGCCTCGGTCGTGGTCTTCCAGGGCGCGCAGCGATTCCTGGACCTCGGCCGGGGAGGGCGTGCCCTCCTGGGCCGCACCCGTGGGCGCCAGCAGCAAGCTGGCCATCAGGACGAGACGGAGCGACATGCGGGTCCTCACGGCAGCGGCAGGTAGCGGTTCGGGTCGACCTCGAGCCGCATCCAGCGCAGTTCCTCGACCGGCTGCAGCTCGCTCGGCAGGTAGCCGGCCGCCATGCCCGAGCGTCCACCCAGCAGGCGCACGTCGTGGTTGAACGTCAGCGAGGGCGTGCCGTAGATGATGTTCTCGTTGCGGCACACGAGGGCGCCGTTGATCTGCGCGGGAGCCGAGCCCAGCACGAGCCAGCAGAACGAGTGGTTCGTGTAGAAGGTGGCGTCGAGGTTCGTGGCGTACACGCTGGCGATCGAGCTGTAGCGCGCGACGCCCGCAGTCGGGATGTTTCCGCCCCAGCCGGTCGTGTTCAGCGCGGCCGCCATGTCGAGGTGGGAGAGCCCGCTCGTGCCGTCGTAGACCCCGTCGCCGTCGATGTCCTCGCCCGAGCCCGGGATCACGTCGCCGACCGTCTTCCCCTCGGGGATCAGGCCGGCCTCGTAGTGCGCCTCCGAGTAGTACTGGACGGTGAAGACCCCGTCGCCCTCGAGCACATCGTCGTCGGCCGTCCCGAGCACGCCGTCCTTGCCGGCCTTCGTGTTGGGGATCTGATCGGCGCCCGCGTCTTCCTTCGACTGGTTCAGGGAGTGCGACATCCACGAGTTCACGTAGCTGCGCCAGGTCGAGTTCGTGTGGTCGCCGACGACCACGTTCTCGCGCGCGAACAGCCCGAGGAAGTCCTTGTTCCAGTTGGCGCTCAGCCAGGCCTCGGTGTCGGCCTCGGTGTTCGAGGCCGGTCGCTTGCTCGTGGGCGGGTTCTTGTAGGTGACGGACTGCGGGCAGTAGATGTTGCGACCGGAGTAGATCGCGCCCTGCCCCGTGACCACGCCGCTGATGAGCACGTCACCGCGCACCACCACCGGTCCGTCGAGGACGATCGGATTCGTCGTCGTGCCGACCAGATACAGGTGCTGCTTCTCGCCCGCTTCGTCGCCGTAGACCCCGTCGCTGACCTCCACTCCGCCGATCGTGATGCGGCCGTTCTGCTGCAGCGCGTTGGCCTCGTACATCGAGAGGTCGGTCAGGTTCGGCATGGCGAGCTGCTCCTCGAAGTCGTGCTGGTTCGAGGCCTTTCCGCCCACGCCCTTCACGTTCTGGGCGTTGACGATGTCCCAGCTCGACCAGACGCCGCCGTCTAGGCCGTCCTCGACCCCGTCGCCGTTGTCGTCCTGATAGCCGGAGAGGCTTGCGCTCGAGCCATCCCACTGGAGCTCCTCGTACAGCGTCTGGCCGCTGATCGTGGGCGAATATCCGGCGCTGTCGAACTGTCCGTTGCTACGCGCGTTGCCCTGGCAGTAGATCGTGTTGCCGTAGAACCAGCCCCAGTTATTGATGAAGTACGCGTAGTCGAAGACGCGACTCGGGGCGAGCGAGAAGCGCACGACCTTGCGCACGGCGTACCAGCTCTCGACCTGGCGGTTGTCGGGCAGGGCGGCGGGGGCGTCGGGCAGATAGCCCGTCGCGTCCAGGGCCAGGGTGATCTCGGTCGCGCTCTGCTCGAGCGCGGTGATGCTGAGGCTGAAGGCCCCGACGCGCACGTCTCCGTCGAGCAGGGGCTCGGCCACGAAGGGCGTCGCCACGGTGGACTCCTCGAACAGTCCGGTGAGCGCGGCCAGAGGATCGAGCGTGCTGGCATCGACGCGCTCCTGCAGGAAGTGCAGACCGCGCTCGGCCCCGGCCTCGGCCAGTTGCTTCGCTCGCAGGTCGTCGAAGGAGCGCCGCGCCTCGCGCACGTCCAGACCGGAGGTCAGGCTCGTCGCGTAGAGCAAGCCCACGATGCCGAGCAAGATCACGAACACGCCCAGGAGGACGCTGCCGCGACGGGAGGCCGGAGCGCGGCTAGTTCCGAGCACGAACATGGAAAACCTCCTCGACTCCGTCGCGGGTACCGATGGCCTCGGTCGACAGCGTGACTTCCCACAGGTCGCCGGTCTTGACCACCTGGAACCCGGGCGGCTCGGCGGCCTGGTCGCGCACGCCCCGCACGACGATCTGGCTCGACTGGACGGTACCGTCCGCATCCACAACGCGCCGTACGAGCCGCCGCTCGTCGGCCGAGCTGGCCGGCTCCTCGACGGCGTATTCGAACGTCCAGCCCGCGCGCGGCACTCCGAGGTGCAGCAGTCCGAAGTCGGCAGCTCCGTCGACCTCGATGCGCGTCTGGAAGCGCAGGGTGGGGGGCACGACCACGCCGTCCTGCGGGCCACTGGCGAACACGACCGTCTCGTCGCCGGCACTGGCGAGCTCGTCGAGCAGCGCCCGGCTGGCGGCGCGCACCACGCGGTGCTCGCTGGCGCGCAGGGTGATCTCCCGCTGCGAGTCGACGCTCGCCTTGAAGGCGAAGGTGAGCACGTAGCCGATCGAGCCCAGGGCCAGCGTGGCGACCGCGACCTCGAGCAGCGTGAAGCCTGCGCGACGTGAACTCTTCATCGCGAGCTCCTCAGGGTGGCCACGCGTCCGAGCTCGCGCCCGCCGTTCAGGTCGCGCAGCACGGCTCCGATTTGCATCAGACCGACCTCGCTCTCGAACACGCTGAGCTCGACCGCGTAGCGTGCGTGCTCCTCGTCCGCGCCATCGAAGAGCGTGTTGCCGTGGAAGGCGAGCAGGTCGTCGTAGGACTGCGCGGAGAGGTTCTCGAGCACGCTCTCGAGGAACAGCGTCCCCGAGCTCAGTCCGTCGGCCGTCCGGATCGAGAAAAAATTGGACAGGAGCGCGCCGGAAGCACCGGCCAGCACCGTGGCCACGATCGCGAGAGCGATCGTGATCTCGACGATGGAAACGCCTGCACGCGAGCGGCCCGCGCGCGAAAACCGACGGATGCGCATGTAAGGGACTCCTGACGGAAGATCCGTCTCGTGCATGGATCGGCGCCCTGTCGGGCGGGCGATGAGCGGAGTTCCTAGAATCGATCACAATTCCGCAGTCTCGGAACGCGGCCCCGCGGGCCGAGCCGCGTCGACGCGGAACCGGAACTCCGTTCCGCTCGAGCGCGCTATCCGAGCGGCGCGAGCGTGCGCCCCTTCAGACCGGGATGGTCCGGGGCATAGCGACGCGCGCGGAAGAGTGCCTTTCCGTCCACTCCGTTCACCTTCAGGTCACCCGCGTGCGGGTTCAGGTAGTCCCAGACCACGCGGCCCTCGCGCGTGACCTCGAAGATCCTTCCCTTCGGACCGTCGATCACGAGCGTGTTGCCGTTCGGCAGACGCTGGCAGCCGGAGATGAACGAGGCGTAGAGGTCGGGCGCGGCGTAGCTCCACAGCGGTTCCTTCGGGCCGAAGGCGGCGCCTTCGCGCACGAAGCCCTTGACCGGATCGAGCGGCAGCGCGAGCTCGAGCACCTGCGAGTGCTCGCCCGCCGGGTTGCCCTGCCCGTTGTTGAACACGAGCAGGTTGCCGGCGCCCGGCAGCCCGGGCGGGATGAACTGCACGTCGTGCTGGAAGAAGAGCTTCCGGTCGGCCTTCGTGCCCGCGCCGTGGTTCCAGGGATTGCCCCAGCGCCACAGGATCTCGCCGCCCTTGCCGTACTTCCCGCCCGAGCGCCCGGCCGCCTGCTCGGTGGTGGTCGAGTGGTCGAGGATCCAGATCTCCGAGAGGTGCGGGCTCGAGAGCACGATCAGGTCGCGCACGGGATCGTGGTCGATCGTGTTCGTGTGCATCCAGTCCGTGCCGTTGCCACCCGCGGGCGCGGCACCGGGCGCCGCCGGCCCGCCGGCCGGAGCGTCCTCTTCCTCCTCGTCGCCGCCCGAGTAACCGAGCGCCTTCATCTCCTCCTCGAGCGCCTTCTGCTTTTCGAGCTCCTCGGCGCTCGGCGCCGTCGCGTCGCGCAGGTCGTAGTTCACGTCGATGCGCCCCGGATGCTCGACGGGCTTGCCGAAGTCGTTCGCCGCGCGGTCACGGTCCTGCACGAGATGGTCCCAGGCGTGCCACTCCCACACGATCTCACCGCCCTCGGGCAGGGTCGGCTTGATCTCGAGCAGCGCATCCGGCCACAGCCCCTTGTCGGTCACGCGCGCGGGATCGCGGCCGGCCGCCAGCACGTCCTCTCGGAAGCGGAACTCCCACACGATCACGAGCACGTTGCCGTTCGCCAGCAGGCGCGCGTCGTGGTGCGTCGTCTGGTCCTCGTTCGCGAGCGTGTAGCTCCACACCTCTTTGCCGTCCCAGTCCACGCGCGAGATGCGCCCGCAGATGCCGCCGCCCTGGAAGACCGGATTCGGCTCGACGCGTTCGTGCCGCAGGATCGAGCCGTCGTCGCACAGGTAGACCGACGACGGTCCGCGCGTGCTGGTCCATTGGTGCACCACGCGACCCTGGAGGTCGACGAGGTAGGTCTCCTTCGCGCCGAGCGGCGTGTACAGCGTGTAGCCCGGCGCGGCCTCGGGCGTCGTGAGCACCAGGCCGCGCGGCCCCTCGACCGGCGCGCCGGGGGTCTGGAACGAGACGAGACAGAGCGCGAGGACGAGCGGGTGACCCATGCTCCCACGATAGCGCCTGCGGCCCGCGTGCGGCGGTCGAAGGGCGCGAGTCGTGCTCAGGAGCGAGAGTTGCCGGCCGCTCCGCTTGATTGCGCGCAGGTCACCGCGCACGCCCGTCCGCTCCGGAGTCGCGCCCTCCTCACGCGCGTCGGCGTCCGAGCACCGCTGCGCCGACGCCGAGCAGCACGAGCGGCCCCGCCACCGCGAGGCGCGCCGTCAGCTCCTCGCCGAGCAGCGCGATGCCGAGCCCGGCCGCCAGCACCGGCACGAGGAGTTGCACGAGCGCCGCCTGCACGGCCGAGAGCCGCGGCAGCGCGAGGTACCAGACGCTGTAGCCGAGGCCCGAGGCCGCCGCGCCCGAGGCCGCGCGCGCTCGCCTGCAGCGATCCGAGCGCGAAGGCGGCGCCGAGGGCCCCGAGCGCGAGCGGCAGCGCGCGCACGAAGTTGTCGCGCGTGACGACGAGCGGCGCACCCGCCGCGCGTCCGCGCAGCGTGTACACGCCCCACGCGACGCCCGCCGCGCCCATCAGCGCGAGCCCGAGCGGCTCGGGCACGCTCGCGCCCGGCCAGCACAGCACCACGAGCCCGCCGAAGGCGAGCGCGAATCCGCCGAGCTCGCGCGCACTCGGCCGCGCTCCGCTCCACGCGCTCCAGCCGAGCATCGTCGCCTGCACGCTCGCGAACAGCACCAGTGCCCCGACGCCCGCCGCGAGGCTCAGGTACGCGAGCGAGAACGCCCCCGCGTACCCGTACAGCGCCAGCGCCGAAAGAAAGCTCCCGCGCCCTTCGCCGCGCTTTCCGCCGACGCCCACCAGCCCGATCAGCACCGCCGCCCCCGACGCGATCCGCACCGCGGTGAACGACCAGGGATCGATCTCGCGCCCCGCCAGCGCCGCGCGACACAGCAGCGAGTTCGCCGCGAAGCACACGAGTGCTGCCCCGGTCGCGGCGGCTGTGCGGAGCTGAGGAGGGCGCGTCACGGCGAGCGAGGAGGGTAGCGAACGGGCTACACTGGGCCTGCCCGTGGACGGCAGCCGAGACGGAAACGGAAGCAAAGGAGACGCCCGATGGCCGCAGCAGCAATAGCCCCGATGATGGTCACGATCATCGCCGCCACGATGATCCGGAGGCAGAGGCGGATCGTGGAGCAGCTGCGTAGCGCCGGCGCCACCCGTCCCGAGCGCGCCACCTCGGCCGCGACGTTCGGCGGGGCCGAAGGCGCCGCCTTCCGGATCCTGCAGCGCCACGCCGTGCTGCAGGCGACGGGCGAGCACTACTACCTGGACGAACCGGCCTGGGAAGCGCTGCGCGCCAGGCGCCACAGCCTGGCTCTGCGCATCCTCCTGTTCGCCGCGGTGGTGGTGAGCCTGGTCCTCTGGATGGCACTCCGGTGAGTCTCGGCGGTGCCCGAGCCACCGGCCGCCGCGCTCTGCCGGCCCATGGACCCCGGAGCCCGGCCCCGCTCTGGAGCCAGAGTCTCCGCGCCCGTCTCGCTGCGCTCCGCCTTGCAGCCGCCTTCCCGCTCGTCCTGCTGGCCGCCTGCGCGAGCCCGCACCGCCACCCGGTGCCCGAAAGCGAGCGCTGGCTCACTTACCCGGGCGGCGACGGCCCCGGCCGCGGCCAGCACATCGTGCTGATCGCCGCCGACCAGGAGTACCGCAGCGAGCAGTCGATGCCGATGCTGGCCGCCATCCTCGCCGCGCGCCACGGCTTCGACTGCACCGTGCTCTTCGCGCTCGACGAGAACGGCAGGATCGACCCCTCCCTGCCGACGCGCGCCGACGACGAGAGCGTCGTGCACGACCTCCCCGGCCTCGAGTACCTCGCCACGGCCGACCTCGTGATCTTCTTCACGCGCTTCATCACGCTCGCGCCCGACGACCTCGCGCACGTGATCGCGTACCTCGATTCCGGCAAGCCGATCCTCGGCCTCCGCACCGCGAACCACGGCTTCCTCGGCCCCTTTCCCTATCGCGTCGACGGCCACGACGTCCGCTTCGGCGAGGACATCCTCGGCGGCACGTTCCTCGAGCACCACGGCAACTGGCACGCCGATTCCACGCGCGGCCTCCCGGTCGAGTCGCAGCGCTCCCACCCGATCCTGACCGGCATCGACGAGCTCTGGGGCCCCTCCGACGTCTACCGCACCTACCCCGAGGGCTCCTCGCTCCCGCCCGACCGCACCGCCCTCGTCTACGGCCAGCCCCTCCTCGGCCGAGCGCGCACCGACGCCCCCAACCCCGAGAAGGAACCCCTCCCCGTCGCCTGGACCAAGACCTGGACCGGCTCCACCGGCCACGAAGCGCGCGTCTTCCACCTCACCATGGGCAGCGCCGCCGACTTCCAGGACCCCGCCGTCCGCCGCATCGCAATCAACGCCGCCTACTGGTGCCTCGGCCTCGAGCGCGCGATCTCGCCCACGAGCTCCGTCGACACCGTCGGCCCCTACGCCCCCCTCGACACCGGCTTCGACTACGAGGCGCTCGGCATCGTGCCGCGGCCGCCGTCCTACTACCGCTAGAGCCCCAACAGCAGGGGCTATTAACCCTCCGGAGAAGGCTTCATAGAATCTGCCGGACTGCCGAAAGGGTCGTCATGAAGCTGACACGCCTAATTGCCGTCCTCCTCGCAACCCCTGCGTGCGTTCTTCCAGCGCCGAAGATCGATCTCCCCGCACCGTACGAGCAGGATGGCCTACGGATCTCAGTGGAGGGGTTCTACAAGAACGGCTCGTCCTATGTTGGTCTTGCTGGGACAGTGCAGAATGTCAGTGGCAAGGACTACACGATGTGCGCGATCAGTTTCGACATCGTAGATTCAATGGGGGCCAAGGTCGGCGACGCCCTCGCAACCACTCAGGGCCTGCGGGCGGGCCAACAGTGGCGCTTTCAGGCGTTGTTTACGACTGCCTTTGCAACGACATTCAAGGAGATTCGTTCTGGAGGAGTCACCGTCGTAGGAACCACAGAAGAAATGATCGCTGAGATGCGCGCCAAGGCCAACGTTAGTGGTTTACCTCCAGTGGTCGGTACAAACAGTCGCACAATGGGAGTTTTGTGTGACGAACGTCTGCCTAATGGGGACGCGCTTCCTCGCATCAGCAGAATCGTGGCGGGGAGCCTTGCAGAAGGATCTGGTTGGAAGGTAGGCGACCTGATTCTCGCCGTGGATGACATCGAAGTACGCACGCTAACCGATGTGGTGGTTCTGACACAGCAAGGCAGCAGCACCAAGACGTACACGCTTCAACGCAGTGAAGAGGTCATCAAGTCTACGGTGACATTCCCGTGATCAACCTGATCGAATGCAACCGCTGACTGCCGTAGACAGGTGAGAAGAGGACGACATCGCAGAGCGCCAGAGGGTGGCGGCGGAGCCTCAGCCTCACGCGGGCCCTCTAGGCGGGCTTCTTCGCTTCGAGGCGCTTGGTGACCCGCTCGCGCAGTGCGGCCCAGTCGTCCTCGGTCCACTCGGCCGCCGGCCCGGAAGCGGGCCCTTCGAGGAGAAGCCTCTCGAGGCGATCCTGGTTCTCCCGGTCCTTTCGCTTCCGGTCGTCCTCGTGGTTCATGCGGAGAGGGTAGCTTCTCTCGTCCCAGCGGGTCCCAGCGCTATCTCAGGGTTGCATGACGCTCAGGAGTCTCACCTCGAAGGACGCGCACGACGTTCTCGGCGGTGGAGAGGCACAGCGCGCGGTAGGTTGCGGCGGTGAGGGAGGCGATGTGTGGGGTGAGGAGGACGTTCTCGGCGCTGAGGATTGGGTCGTCCGACGCGGGGGGCTCGAGGTCGAGGACGTCGGCGGCGAAGCCGGCGGGGGTGCCGGTGGCGAGGGCGGCGCGCAAGGCGGGCATGTCGATCAGGGCTCCGCGGGCGGTGTTGAGGAGGAGGGCGCCGGGTTTCAGCGCGGCGAGCTCGCGCGCGCCGATCAGGTTGCGCGTCGCGGGCGTGAGCGGGCAGTGCAGCGTGACGATGTCGCTCGTGGCGAGGAGCTCGAGCAGGGGGAGCGTCGGGTAGGGGCTCGTGAGCGTCGCGTGCGCGGCGACTTGAA
>Ga0172373_10002756_pt1 | contig 26539 bp, 24 predicted proteins | sample Lak10m_2_FD_114546 | JGI IMG/M metagenome (GOLD analysis project Ga0172373, IMG submission 114546) | Freshwater microbial communities from Kabuno Bay, South-Kivu, Congo - kab_092012_10m | ecosystem: Environmental > Aquatic > Freshwater > Lake | place: Democratic Republic of the Congo...
ATGAGTTGAGTTCCAATGAAGGTCACGAGAACCACTGCGATAACTGCGAAGAATCCTTTGCCGCCAAGATGAGCAACTTCCCGCAACGACAACTGAAGCCCCAGTAAGACAATGCCGGTGCGCAACAAATGTCGAGCGGCAAACTTCAATCCCGCATCAGTGACCGCAGGAAGAAGTCCGAGATTTCCAAGCAGCACTCCAATCACCAGTGACGCAGTGAGAGGGGAGAGTTCTGACACCACGGCATTTGCGCCAAAGCCACATGCAACGGCGGCCCCAGCAACGGCAAGCCCTGGCGCAAAGCCAATAGCCCGTTGGGTCATCGCAGTTGGGGACAGCACGTTAGACACTCTAACTCGGGAGTCCGCCCGTAAGGTTATGGACGTGAAATTGCCCGTCTTGGCCCGCCGCGCAGCCATATATCTGGCTCTCCTCACAGTGGCGGTGGCCCAGCCTCTCCTTCAGCTCTACGCCGAGAATGTGGCGGTTTTTGCTGCGGCCAATTACGAGGGCGCAGTGGTGGTGTGGTTCGCACTTTTTGTGTTGTTGGTGCCACCCGCGGTGTTGACACTCATCGATGGGTTCGTCTTGTACGCGCTTCCTCGTGCTGAAAAATATGTGCACAACGTCTTGGTCTTCATTGCGCTGTGGGCCGTGACATCTGTAGTGCTGCGCGCAGTTTCACTTGGGCCTTGGATTGTGGATGCAATGTTTACTGGTGCCGTTGCAGGCGCATTACTAACCGCATACGTGCGTTGGGGTCTGGTGAAGTCGTGGATCACGATGCTGTCGCCAGTGTCGTTACTTGTCGCAGGAGTTTTTTCTCTCTCGGCACAATCTGTCATTATCCCGCCAGACGCCGAAGTGGTTGACATTAAGAAGCCATCATCAACAACCATCGCAGGACCAGGAACACCGCAAGAGGACATCAGTGTGTTGTGGATTGTTCTTGATGAAGCGCCACTGTTCTCGCTTCTCAACACGCAGGGTGAGGTGAACGCGCAGCGGTTTCCCGGATTCGCAGAACTTGCCGCATCGTCCACCTGGTATCGAAATGTCATTGCGACATCGCAAACAACAACCGATGCAGTACCGGCAATGTTGACCGGAAAGTTTCCCACGGCCGGAGTTGGCCCAGTCTTGGCTAATCATCCGAAGAATCTCTTCACGCTAATGAACGGACATCTTTCAATGGATGCTCACGAAGTCGTGACAGCGTTGTGTCCACGAAAGGTGTGCGAAAAGGTGTCGGTCAGTGGAGGCGACCACGTTGCACAACCCAATGGGGACACGTCGTCAACATCCACCACTATTCCCGAAACCGACATCGTCACCACCAAACCTCGCACACCGTTCACTTCATTCTTGAAAGATGCAATGGTTGTCGTGGGCCACAAAATTTTGCCCAAAGGTTTACGTGAAAAACTTCCAGCGATTGATGAGGCCTGGGGTGGATTCGGCAACGCCGACAATGTGGATGACACTGAAGAAACGGTTGATACAACTGTTCCCGCTGGTCCCACCACGACTGTGCCACTTACGGAAGAAACCCAGGAACGGGCTGACAACACCACCATCGCCGAATGGGAAGACGGCGGTCCGCAGACGCAGATTCCCGTGGTGGAGGGCGTGATACAACGGGCTGCTCGAGCTGACAGACCAACATTGCACTTTGTGCACGCACTGATTCCACATCGTCCGTGGGTGTTGGCGCCGGATATGCGAGCATCCGCACAACTACCCGCAGATAAAAGATCAGTCCAGGTGTTAGATGGACGACGTGACCGGTTGCAGATTCTTCTCAGTCAATATGTAGCCGCTGACAACATCATTGCAAACATGATGTCAACAATGAAACAGTCTGCAAACTGGAACCGAACGATGATCATTGTGACAGCCGATCATGGCATCACATTCCAACAAGGCGAGAAGCACCGAGAGACGGTGAATGTGAAAAGTCCGGGAACGATTGAAGATTTGTATCGAGTGCCGCTATTCATCAAGTACCCAGATCAAGTTGGTCCTGTCGTTTCAGACTGCACCGCATCTCCAGTTGACCTCTTGGCAACAGTTTCCACTGTCACTGGAATTGATGCTGGTTGGAAAACAGATGGTCAAGATTTGAGAAGCGCATGTCCACAGCGAGAGTCGCGAAAAATCATTTGGCCCAATGGTTCTTTTGAGATGAAAACATCATTCGAAGACGTAGTGAATCGAGTGAAGTATTACGACGAGTGGATTGATGCAGATGGAGATATCGATTCCATTTATCGCGGTGGGCTCAGTGGTCCTTTGGTGGGAACAGACCTCCCACTCACATCTGATACGGAATCTTCAGTCACGTGGACTCTGAAAGAAGCTGGCTCATATCAGTCGGCTGGCACTGGTCGTTTTGCGCCTGTTGTGACACGATCTCGCGGCTCATTGACGGCATTAAGAGATTTTTCGAAAACAGAAGAAGCACTTCTTGTTCTAGATGGAAAAGTGTTTGGAGTGATTTCAGAATTGGCCGGACTAAAAAAGGGAACAACAACAGAGTTCACCAGTATTCCTATGTCTCGACTTCACACACCAGGTGCACACAAGGTGGAATTGTGGGTTGTGAATTGGGCCAATGAATCGCAGCCCGTCTTCTCACGGGTGAAATAACAATTATTTCTGCGGTGTCACGCCAGCGAGAGCAATTGCTTCATTCAAGGTGCTGGCACGCTTCATGGTGATGCCGGCAGAGATATCAGGCGCACTGGCAGGAACAATTGCTTGAGTAAAGCCAAGTCGAGCGGCTTCATTGAGACGTTGACCTAGATGGCCAACTTGTCGTACTTCACCTGCGAGTCCAACTTCACCAATAACAACTAAATCTGCCGGCAACGGAATATTGCTGATGGCTGACACCAATGCAAGACATAGACCCAAGTCGGCGGCAGGCTCACCAAGTTTCACACCACCAACAACTGATGCATACACCTCGTGTCCGGCCAAACTCACTCTCGCGCGACGTTCAAGAACGGCCAACAACATAGAGAGACGGCCAGAGTCAACACCTTGTGCGCTTCGTCGCGCTGGGACAGCGGAGTTCACTGGATTGGTGAGTGTTTGCAATTCCACGAGAAGTGGTCGTTGTCCTTCAATGGTGGGAACAACAACAGAACCTGGAACTCCAGTGCGTCGATCTGTGAGGAAGAGTTGACTTGCATCGGGTACGCCAGAGAGACCCGTTTCAGTCATTTCAAAAAGGCCAAGTTCATTTGTTGGGCCAAAGCGATGCTTTACTGCGCGCAAGAGTCGTAATGCGTGGTGTCGTTCACCTTCAAATGACAACACGGTGTCTACAACATGTTCCAACACGCGAGGACCAGCAAGGCCACCTTCTTTAGTGACGTGGCCAACGATGACAATGCTGACATTGCGTCGTTTGGCTTCCTGCACTAATCGATGCGCACAACCGCGAACTTGCACGACTGAACCAGGTGCAGATGACAAGTCAGGATCAACAACGGTTTGAATGGAGTCAATGACCACAAGCGTTGGAGAGATGTTGTCAATCGCGGTGACAATGTTTGGCAAAGACATTTCAGGAAGTAGCCACAACTGTTCACTAACTGCACCCAAACGATCGGCGCGAAGTCGAACTTGTTGCGCGCTTTCTTCAGCAGTCACATACAGAGTGGGACCATTTGTGTTTGCAAGCAATTGCAGCAACAGCGTGCTTTTGCCAATGCCAGGTTCTCCACCCAGCAACGTGACTGAGCCCGGAACAAGTCCGCCACCCAACACGCGGTCGAGTTCTCCAATTCCGGTGGAAAGGGGATTGCTCTGCTTTGTATCCACGTTGCCGATTGGTGTTGCTTCGCCTGGAGGAACTAGCGCGAGACCCGCAGCCAACGTGACGAGTGAATCTTCAGGGCCTTCAACATCTTCAACGAGAGAGTTCCAGGCGCCACATGCCAGACACTTTCCTGACCACTTGGGGAAAGAGGCTCCGCACTCGGAGCAACGATGAACCAGCTTTAGTTTTGCCACGGCAGTGACATTACAAGCGGGGTGTGCGCGGGCGACGATTGCGGGCGTTCGCCACCAACAACAACAAGATGACAGTTGCAGTCACCCACAATGCCAATAGGGCGAGAATCAATGTTCGGCCAACTCGAGCAATGCTGGTGCCAACCGCAACATGAGTCGATGTAGTTGCAACATCAACTTTCGAGCCATCCATGGGGATCTGCCATGTAATGGCGCCGTCCTTTTGAATTCCTGTGGTGGCATCGATGTCGCCAGGAAGCGCAGCGGTGAATGTGACCCCAACGGCGTCACCGAGATCTAACCCAGCTTCTGACACTTCGGCTGCGTATGGAGAGACATCAAGAAGTTGGAGACCAGCATCGTCAATGAAACTGTTGAGTCCGCCGGATACTTCAAGGCGACCAGCAAGAGTCCACACACTGTTGGTGTCTTTCCCAGAACGAGTGAGAGTTAATTCATGGAGTGGTCCGCGTTGTTCGCTGATTTGTTTCAAGATGGCAGTGGCTTCCGTTGGAGTGTTGAAGTCATGCACCAACTCAATAGTGAGGCCACCAGATTTTGTCTTAGTTGGGCCCGTCACTTCCCAGCCAGCTTTTTTTAAATCATCGGTGCGGATGTCCTGTGCGAGTGATGGTGCTTTGGCAACGATGTCTTTGTCGGCCGTGACAACAACGGTGACGGTTCCAGTTCCATTTGGATTCACATTGAGTGAAATGGATTGGTCGACTCGACAGGACGACAGCAACACTCCAGCACACAGCACAGCACCGAGGCGCACCAGTTTTCCGGACAATGCGGTCACAAAGATTGTTTAGTCGACAGCGTCGGTGTCGCCCACCAATGGCGGTTCGCTTGGAGCCACGAAACCTTCCACTGCACGGAACACGATGTGCTTCTTGCCTGGACTCTCTGGGTCGTCTTCTGCATCGACCACAATGATTTGGCCGGCGTTGAAGTGCTTGTAGAGAATCTTTTCCGACAGTGCATCTTCCACGTGACGTTGAATGGCGCGGCGCAATGGACGAGCACCCAACTGTGGGTCGTATCCAACTGTTGCCAAGAATTCTTTCGCAGCTTGAGTGAGCTCGATTCCAAGACCCTGTGACTCAAGTTGAGTAGCAAGACGCTTGGTCATGAGATCAACCATCTGAAGAATTTCTGGCATGCCGTGTTCGTGGAACACGATGGTTTCGTCAACACGGTTGAGGAACTCTGGGCGGAAGTGCGCTTTGAGTGCGTCGGTGACCTTGTCCTTCATACGTGCGTATGACATGGCCTGGTCGCCAGTGTTGAAACCAACATTGGCCTTTCGCAAATCTTGCGTACCAAGGTTTGATGTCATGATGAGCACGGTGTTGCGGAAGTCAACGCTGCGACCTTGGCTGTCGGTGAGACGACCCTCTTCAAGAATTTGAAGCAACGTGTTGAACACGTCTGGGTGAGCCTTTTCGATTTCGTCGAACAACACAACAGAGAATGGCTTACGACGAACGGCTTCGGTGAGCTGGCCACCTTCTTCGTATCCCACATATCCCGGAGGCGAACCAACCAAGCGGCTCACGGTGTGCTTTTCCATGTACTCGGACATGTCAAGTGTGATGAGTGCTTGTTCGTCACCAAACAAGAATTCAGCAAGTGTCTTTGCAAGTTCTGTCTTACCAACACCAGTTGGTCCGAGGAAGATGAATGAACCACTTGGACGACGTGGGTCTTTCAAACCAGCACGTGTACGACGAATGCTTTGCGACACTGCTTTTACGGCATCTTCTTGACCGATGTAGCGCTTGCGCAATTCGGTTTCCATGTTGAGAAGCTTCTGGGTTTCTTCTTCGGTGAGTTTGTACACCGGAATGCCTGTCCAGATGCTGAGAACTTCAGCAATTGCTTCTTCGTCGACTTCGTCAAACAAGTTGATGCCTTGGGCCTTGATGTCTGCTTCTTTTGCAGTCTTTTCCTCAAGAAGTTGACGCTCTTGATCGCGCAAGCGACCTGCGTCTTCAAAGCGCTGCTCTTCAATTGCCTTTTTCTTAGCATCTTGAACTTCAGAAATCGTTGACTCAAGTTCCTTCAGGTCTGGTGGTGTTTGCATACGCTTGATGCGCAAACGTGAACCAGCTTCGTCAATGAGGTCGATGGCCTTGTCTGGCAAGTGACGATCTGAGATGTAACGGTCTGCCAAGTTTGCGGCTGCAACGATTGCTTGATCTGTGATGGTGACGCGGTGATGCGTTTCGTACTTATCGCGAACACCCTTGAGGATTTCAATGGTGTGAGCAACAGTTGGCTCTTCCACTTTCACCGGCTGGAAACGACGCTCTAACGCAGGATCTTTTTCGAGATGCTTGCGATATTCATCGGTGGTGGTGGCACCAATTGTTTGAAGTTCACCGCGTGCAAGCATTGGCTTCAAGATGCTTGCGGCATCAATTGCACCTTCTGCTGCACCAGCACCAACGAGAGTGTGGATTTCGTCAATGAACAACACAATGTCGCCGCGTGTCTTGATTTCTTTCAAGACTTTCTTCAGACGCTCTTCGAAGTCACCGCGGTAACGCGAACCTGCAACAAGTGCACCAAGGTCGAGTGTGTAGAGCTGCTTATCTTTCAATGTTTCTGGAATGTCACCAGACACAATGCGCTGTGCGAGTCCTTCAACAACTGCTGTCTTACCAACACCTGGTTCGCCGATAAGAACGGGGTTGTTCTTTGTACGGCGCGAGAGAATTTGCATGACGCGTTCGAGTTCGCGCTGGCGTCCGATGACGGGGTCAAGTTTTTTGTCGCGAGCAAGTTGTGTGAGGTTTCTGCCGAACTGATCGAGAATTTGGCTTCCGCCTTTTTCGCCACTTTCTTCTTTGGATCCACCAGATGGGGCAGAGCCACTAGATGATTCACCCTTTGCGGCTGGGCCTTGATATCCAGACAACAGCTGAATGACTTGCTGGCGAACTTTGCCAAGATCGGCACCCAACTTCACCAACACTTGTGTAGCGACGCCTTCGCCTTCACGAAGGAGACCCAACAGGATGTGCTCGGTACCGATGTAGTTGTGACCCAGTTGCAGAGCTTCGCGCAATGACAATTCGAGAACTTTTTTGGCGCGTGGAGTGAACGGAATGTGACCAGAAGGTGACGATCCACCTTGACCAATGATCTCTTCTACTTGTGCGCGAACGGACTCAAGCGAAATGGAAAGCGACTCGAGAGCCTTTGCTGCGACGCCTTCACCTTCGTGAATGAGGCCCAACAGGATGTGCTCGGTGCCGATGTATGAATGATTGAGGAGACGCGCCTCTTCTTGGGCGAGAACGACAACCCTGCGGGCTCGGTCTGTAAAACGTTCGAACAATGGGACCACCCCGTTTTGGCTCGGTGGATATTGGTGTGAAGTGTATCGGTACGGGAGCGAGTACCCCCGCTGACCCCTAACCTGTGGAACGTGACCATTTCGCCACTGCTCGGCTTGCCGACAATGGATTCAGACCGCCAGCGGGTAGAAGATGCCCTGCTGGAATCTGTGCGTACTCCCGATGCATACCTCACCGAAATCGCGTCCCACTTGATCTCTGCGGGCGGAAAGCGTTTGCGTCCAGTGTTCACAATTGTTGCATCGCAGGTGGGAACAGACGCACCCGCAACCAACGATGCCATCTGGGGTGGTGTGTCTTGCGAATTGGTGCATCTCGGTTCGCTTTATCACGACGATGTCATGGACGAATCAACAACACGTCGCGGAGTAGACACAGTGAACGCGAAGTGGGGCAATCTGCAGGCCATTTTGGCGGGTGACTATTTGTTGGCAAAGGCTTCTGAAATCGCGGCTGGGTTGGGCACTGAAGTGGCCGCGCTTTTGGCGCGAACAATTGGTCAGTTGTGTGAAGGTCAAATTCTTGAATTGCGCCACACGTACAACGTTGCACGACCAATTGACGCTTATTTGTCGTCCATTGACGGCAAGACCGCGTCGCTGTATTCCACCGCCGCCCGCATTGGTGGTTTGGTGGCACAACACGAACGCCCCGTTGTTGATGCACTGACGGCTTATGGCACTGCGTACGGCATGGTGTTTCAAATTGTTGACGACGTCTTAGATCTCACCGCTACCGACGAACAGTTGGGCAAGCCGGCCGGTCACGACATGGAAGAAGGCGTGTACACCTTGCCGGTCCTTCACACGTTGGCCGCAGGCGGTGCGGCCGCAAGTGAACTCAACGCAATTCTGGGCAAACCCTTGAACCAGGTGGAACGCGAAAAGGTGTTGGACATCGTGCGTTCAAATGGTGGTGTGAAGTCAGCAATCGCTCAAGCACAGTCATTCGTTAACGATGCAAGTGCTGCATGTGATGCTTTGCCTGCTTCTGCAACTACCTCAGCAATGAGAGAGGCCACGGCTGCGTTACTTGCAACCGTGGCCTAACCCAACGTTTCAGTTATAAGCGCTGTTGCGCCGTGCACTTACTTCGGGAAGATGTACACCTCTGCGCGACGGTTCAATGCCTGAGCTTTTTCCGTCTTTGCAGTCTTTTCAGGCTGGCTATATGCCATGGCGACAATTTCGATTGGTGTCTTGACGCCAGCCTTAATGAGAGCAGCACGAACTGCATTCGCACGGTTACGTGAGATTGCAAAGCTGTATGGCGAAACATCGCCGAGAGCTGCAGAGTGGCCAATGACAACAACACGCGCTGCATCTTTGGCTGCTTCAGCGAGTTCTTTCACTTGGGCGAGTGCTTGCTTCGAGAGTTTGACATTTGCTTGGCGGAAGTAAATGGGCTCGTCTGTGGTGAGGGTTGTTCCCTCTTCCACTTCGGCTTTCTTTACCAACGTCGACATTGTGCGAATGACTCGCTTGGTGTCTTCGTCAATAATTCGTACCGTACAGCGACCTGGGTTCACCATCATCACCGAAGTGGTAAGAGCGATACAGATTTTTGGTGTGCTGGTGCGAATGTCGAGGTCTTTCGCCTGCTTGGCGGTGAGGACCTGCAATGCACTATCTGGCTGAACAGCTTGTGGCAAGCGGGTGGAGTACACCTTCTTGTCAACGCGACCAGATGATGAGGCTCCGCCGATCACGCCGGAGCCGTCGCCACCGCTAGTAACGCCTGCTGCAGCTTCCCACGTGATGTACTTAATTCCTGCGGTTTGTGAACCAATTGCCTTTGTCAAGATGATTTGAGCGTGCTGGCCCTTGGCGTTAATGAACGACACACCTGTTCCACCTGAGTTGCATTCGGTTTGGTATTGCGTTGTGACGCCTTCACCCAATCCATTAGTTCCGTAGGAAGTCACAAGTCCGTCTTCAAGGGTCATGAAGTACGGGTACACGGTTGTCTGGTACGGAGTTGGTGACGCGTTACAGATGAACGAGCTCGGCATTGTTGATGTCGATGAGAATCCTGAGAACATGAATCCCTTGGCGGTAGCAGCGATACCCAAAATGCTGTAGCGCATGGTGACGTCGGTGCCATTGACAGTTACTTTCGTTGGCAAACCGGTGAGGGTCTTGACACCGTTAGTTCCGTTGGTTGTGTCGAGTTCACCCTTGGTGTTCAAACGCATCAGTGAGTAGGTGGGAGTTTGGCCAGTACCTGACATTGCGATGGTGTTCCATCGACCACTCGAGTCAATAATCCAACGACCAGGTGACATTTGGTTGCCCAAGTCAACTGTGCTCAAGATTGAACCGTCGGCCTTTAACGCAATCAGTTTTGAACCGGTGTACGTGGGTACGCCATTTGTGTTGCATCCGTTGTATGACTGGTTTTGGTTTTGGTTTTGGTTTGTGGTTTGGCGAGCAAAAGTCTGTCGCATAACCAACGTGAAGATCTTTGGAGATGTGTTTGAGGTGATTGATGTGTCAACGGAACCCATTGGGAATGCGTAGGCACATTGAGTGTGATCGTCGAATGTCTTCAAAACGCCATTGGTGCCCCATGTGGAGTCGGTAACAATGTTTGTTCCAGAAACCTTTACTGCAAAGAGCGCTTCATTGCGGTACTCAGTTGTGGAGTTGCCACCGGTTGAGTTGTAGAAGCATGTCAATGTAAGAATGACGGATCCATCTCCGCGAATGACTCCGCTGTTAGAAGAATATGTAGAAGTGCTAGCAAATGGAGTTCCTTGAAATGTGGTGCCGAAGGTATCGGTACACATTGATCCGTAGAGGTTTGTTGCGTTGTATGCAGCAAAGTCTTGGGTCGGGTCATAGCTAGCGGACGCTGAACGGAAGAAGCTGCGAGTGGCAGGAGCGGCACCGGTTGTGAGGTTGCCGATTGCCATTGAACCGATGTCCGTCGTACGGGAATTCATTCCGGAACCAACTGTCACGTTCTTTGTGAAGCCCACAAGGTATGTGTTTGCAGTCTCGTTCACCGTCAAGGTCTCAATGCGATAGCAACTCCATGAATTGTTTTGGTTGTTCTGGTTTTGCATGCAAGAAGAATTGCTAGCCGTGGGGTACTCAAACGCATCACCAAGGTCGACTGGCTTAAACGACGTATCAACGGTGAGATCTTCCTTGATCTTCCAGAGGTGAATATTTGCACCCGCTGTGGAGGCATCGATACCTGCCACCAAGAACGAGTTGGTCTTGTTGAGGCGAACAATGCGCAAAATGGTGGCATTTGGGATTGTGCTTGGCGCGGCCGATGCGACCGTTTTTACCGTTGCCTTGCCCCCGGTATTTGCTGAAGCACCGGTTGCTGTAAGCGTCTGGCCAGATATGGCGACTGCAGCTGAAATGAATATGGATGAAAGACGACGCACGCAGAACTCCTGTGGCTGGTCAAAGGTATTGGACAACCCGTCTAAAACGGGACTGCTGAATCGTAGACCAACTGTCCGTTGAGATTGACGAAAAGTACAAATTTCCTAGGAGAAACTCGTCACCAGTGCCTGGGCGGCAGCAAGTCCACTGAGGGCTGCCCCCTCCATTTTCGGCCCAGCGAAGGCGTCGCCGGCCATCAGGATGCGGTGGCCCGGAACGTGCCAGGAGGGGTCTGGCCAGGATTTCTGGGGAGTTGCAAAACGCCACTTCTTTGGCTGGCTTGACAGAACGTGGGCCGAGCCCAGCCATGGTGTCGCGGCTTCCAGCAGTTGAGCCTCAATGGCGGCCACCTCGTCATCGAAATGGGCCAGGCTCCACTCGGGATTGGCGTGGAAGGTGAGGGCGTGTGTGGCGCTGATGCCCTTGGCCGAGTTGTCGCCAATGAAGCTGAAGATGGAATCGGGATTCTGCAGTCCGCCCGGTGCCGACACGTTGTGGTTGTCCGAGTCCAACACCACGAGCAGTCCCAGTGTGCGGTCGTAATCAATGGATCGCATCTCTGTGGGCAGTTCAATTCCCGCGCCAAATAGAAGAGAGAACGATTGTGGAATGGGTGCGGTGAGAATGACGGCATCGCATGTATGTCGCACGCCGTCATCAGTGACAATCACGTAACTGTTGTCGCTGACTTCGAGACTGAATACCAAATGGTTCAGTCGAACATCGAGTGATTTCGCAAGATGTTTCGCGATTCCTGACATTCCTTTTGATCCAACGTAACGCGGATGTCCGTCGTCAGATTGAAATCCGCGACACCATTCGTGTACAACACCTGCTGCAATCCATTCGTTGACGTGTGCTGCATACTCATCGCTGCGTACGGTGAAGAACTGTGCGCCGTGGTCAAGCGTTGCATCTTCAATGCGTCGCGTTGCAAGGCGACCACCAACACCGCGACCCTTATCGAAGACAGTGACCGAGTGGCCATTGCGTTGAAGCTCACGTGCGGCCATGAGTCCAGACAGACCCGCGCCAACAATGTTGATATGCATTAGACGTTGACCGCAGCTGCGCCGTGTGGCACGAATACTTTTTCAGCACGCTTCAAGAAATCAAGCAATACGCGGTTAAACGTTGTGGCGTGCTCGATGTGCAGTCCGTGTGCACCGCCACTGATGATGACAAGTTCTGCCGTGGGAATTCGCGACGCAATCTCTTCTGCGTCTCCACGTGGCGTCAGAATGTCTTGGTTACCAACAACAACCATTGTGGGACAAGCGATGTTTTCAAGTTCGTCAGTGAGTTCGTCACCTTCGGTGGACAAGATTGCTTTGATTTGAGAAACAAATGCACCAGCGGGATTGAAAAGTTGAAGCGGACCCATCCATCCGAGTGCGGGAAGCAAACGACGAAATGATCGCGGACCAATCATCCACCGGGCGGCCTCTTTTCCAACAGCACTCATGCCATCAGTGACTGCTGTGGCGGCCCACCCTTCCAACAATTCCTCGCGCCATTCATGATTGCGACAAGCAGTTGCAACAAGTGTGAGACTGCGAACTCGGTTGGGGTGTTTCAGCGCAATGATCTGGCTGATTGCACCGCCCATTGACAAGCCGACAACATGCGCAGACTCAACGCCTGCAGCATCAAGAACTGCAATGGCATCTTCTGCCATTTGTTCAAGGTTGTAGGTGCCGTCAGGTTTGTCGCTGCGGCCAGCACCACGGTTGTCAAATGCAATGGTGCGATGGCGAAGCGCTAACGCTGCACGTTGCAGATTCCACGAGTTCTTTTCAGCACCAAGACCTTGCACGAGAAGAACGGGTGCGCGTTTTGTGAGGCCAGTGACCTCGTAGTGGATCCTGACGCCATCGTTGGCCATCGCAAAAGGCATTACGCCACCTGCTTTTTTGCGGGGATTCGTTCAACACTTGGCCATTCATACAACCAACGAACAACTTCGGTAGTGGAATGCCGTGGTGCAAATCGCAACAAGTGAGCAGCTTCGTTTGACGCAGCAAGTCGTCCATGCTGAATGAGTTCTGCAACATGATCTGGCATTGGTGCGCCTGCAAGTGCTGCGGTGTTCTTCGCTAACCACCAACCCGGACCGAACGATGGAAGCGGAACACGCTTTCCAATTGCTGTTGCACGCAACATACTGATGGCACCGTTAGCGACAATGTTGACAATGCCATCCGCATCTCGTTCGGCACCTTGCATGAATGCAGTCGCTGCGTCGTGGTCTTCAACAACGCAAAAAATAGGATTACCAATTCCGTAGTACGGAACTGCTGGCAATCGAAGTAAGCGACCTAGAGGACTTGGCACATGAGCACCAAGCACGGGCGCAAGTCGAAGTGTGCAGACATTGATGCCACGTGCGGTGCGAAGTTCTGTTGCTTGTTCTTCAATCACTTGACACATACGACCATACGTTGACGTCGGATTAGTCGGCGATGACTCAACAGCAATGTCTGGCGAGTATGAACTTGATCCGTAAATCTCAATGCCGCTTCGTACAACTGCAGTTTCAAGTGCTTCCACTTGATGTGCTGCATCGAAGACGGCTTTTGCAACTAACTCTGTGCACTGTTCTGCTTCGGTTGTTGCAAGACGCGCATGTGGTTCCCACACGCCAACGTGTAACAACACATGTGGATTGAAATCGTGCACAAGTTCACTGATGCGATCTTGATCTGTTGGGTCAACGCGATGAAATTCAGCACGAGATAAGTGACGGCGAGGCGGGTCGACATCAAAGCCCATGATTTCACCGGCCCATTCAGTGCGCTCCACCATGGAAGCGACAAGTGAGCCAAGTTCGCCACCCATTCCAGTGACGAGAACGCGACGACCTTTCATTACTGATGAACGGTAGTGGCGATTAGCGCAGATTGTGAACGTTCAAGATGAGTTCACGTGCCCAGGTGTCCAACTGACGTCCACCGATGCGTTCCGTGATGATGATGGCCTGTGATGGATCGTCCACCATGCCACTCCAGCGGATGTAGCCACCGATGATTCCCAGCAAACGGTCGCCAACTTCTTCAGCGTGCATCATCAACTTCATGTTGCGACCGAGGAGGTCGTGTAGTTCGCGATAGAAAGCGCGCAAGAACATGTCGGTGTCATCGGCGCCACTAAGTGGGCGATGGCGATAGGGCATGTTCAATTCTTCGTACGCATGCAAGTTGTGTGGCGCGGCGATGATGGAAATGACCAAGTCAAAATGGTTCTCGCGCAGCCAGATGATTTCTTCTTGACGACGGACGCGGCGGTGGTTCTCGCCGTAACCGCCTGGTCGCTCACAAATGGCGAGGCGGTCCTTGATGACCCACGTGAAATTGCGGGGAGTGATTCCCAATGCCCATTTTCCGCGAAGCTTCGGGGGCATTCGGTTCTCCTTCGTGTCGTGTGTCGTCTAGTGAGGCGTAAATACGCCGTCTGAGAAACTACCCCAGGTTGTGCAGGGTGAGCCTCTGTTTGCTCCGACGAATTTGTCGATTTTCCCCGATGTCGCAAGCAACGGCGTCACCTCGTGCCACCGTGAGAATGCGTTCCAACGTGGCCAAATCTGGTGGATAAGGCTGGGACAACCACTGGCGAAGGGCTCGGTACGCGAGCGGCGTTGGTGCCTGAGCGAGTGCGATGGCATCGGTGGGGTCTAGGTGGCTGGCCAGCTCGTCGAGAAAATCGTTGTCGGCTCGGAGAAGGTCGGCGGTTCTGGCGAGAAGAACTGCCGGATCTCGGTTCGAAATGTCGGCCATGAGGGGCAACAGTTCGTGGCGAACTCGATTTCGCAAATATCGCGGGTCTGAGTTGGTTTCATCGATCACTGGCTGGATGCCGCATTGCCGGCAGATGGCCTCGGTGTCAGAGCGTCGAAGGGCAAGAAGTGGTCGAGTGACGCCTGGACGCATTCCCGACAGCCCGGAAGCTGCCGCGCCACGCAGCACATTAATAAGGACAGTTTCGGCCTGGTCGTCCGCAGTGTGGCCGGTCATGACCCCGTGCGGCAATGCGGCATACCGTGCTTCGCGGGCCCGAGCTTCCACATTTGAGCCTGCATCAATAGAAATGGTGTGAAGAACAACAGGGATTCCCAAAGGCTCCGCGACGTGGCGAACCACGTCGATGTCGGCCGATGATGTCGGGCGAAGACCGTGGTCGACATGGTGAGCAGTGACACGAAGCCCATGTGCGTGGGCCAACAGCATGAGAGAAATGGAATCGGCGCCCCCTGAAACGGCGCAATCAACGGCGGTTCCAGGCGCGGGAAACGAGCAATTCGGGAGAAAAGCCTCGAGGAATGTGGCGTCCATGTGCGGATCCGCCGGCTGAAGAAAGTGACTACTTCTTCTTTTGTATTTGGCGCTGGCGGCGGTTGGGGTAGCGGCTAGCGCTCACCTTTGTGAGGTATCCGACCACGGCTTGAAGAACTGCGCCGACTCCTGCGAGAAGAAGGACCAAGCCCACCCAGTAGTGCCATACATACGCTGCAACCATGCCTGTCAGCGTAGCCAAAACGAAGCGATTCTGAGGTACCGCCGAGGTCTAGTTGTCGTTGGGATTGCCCTCGGCGTCTCCGTCGTCCTGATTGAGGTCGTCTCCGAAGCACTCCTTGAGGCGGTCAAGAAAACCTTCTGACAATTCGTCTCGCTGAGCTTTTGCCCGAATGGTTTCTTTGTAGACGGCGTGAAACTCGTACGCCTCTTGGCAATCCGAACACATTTTCAGGTGACTCAGAATCTCTTCCACGCGGTCGGCTGAGAGTTCTTCATCGAGGTAACGATGCAGTTCATTCAGTGTCTCTTGACAATCGGCCATGACTTCTAATCCTGTGGTTCGAGCAGGGACTCGTCCACGAGTCCGCGTTCCTTTGCGTACTCGTACAACAACTTCTGCATCATTTTTCTTCCCCGATGCAGGCGGGACATCACCGTACCGATGGGTACATCCAGCATTTCTGCGATTTCCTTGTAGGGAAATCCATCAACATCTGATAGCAGCACTGGTAATCGGAACATTTCCGGAAGTTCCTCAATGGCATTCTTCACTTCATCGTCGGTGAAGAATTCAAGCAACTGGTCCTCAGCTGATTGGTTCATCTTTGATTGATCAAACGCACCAATGCGGCGGAAGAGGAACAGTTCTTCAACTTCATCAAGTTCAGTTTCCTGAGGACGACGTTGTTGCGCGTTGTACTTATTGATGTACGTGTTGGTCATGATGCGAAACAGCCACGCACGAAGATTGGTGCCTTCTTGAAAAGTTGACGATGAGCGCCACGCTTTTACGAAGGTTTCTTGCACCAAATCCTCTGCATCTGCACGATTACGTGTCATGCGCAGAGCAGTTGAAAACAATTGCGGCGCATATTGCATTGCGTCCTTAGCGAAAGTGTCAGCTGGCTTCATGATGTTGTTAGCGGTGACGACGCTTCTTCTTCGCAACGTAAGTATCAACTGCGCCTAGAAAACGTTCAAGGAACTCTGCAAACTGATGCTGTTCGGCTTCATTGAATTCTTCAAGGACAGAAAAAATCAAGTCACGGCGGCGATCTGAAACTTGCTCGTGAATCTTTCGTCCGCGTTCAGTGGCAGCAATTGCAACAACTCGGCCATCGCCTTCGTGTTCCACGCGCTCTGCCAAGTTGTCTTTGATGAGTCGTTGTACGGCGCGAGTTGCCGAGCTTGGATCAATTCTCAAATACTCAGCAAGTTCGCTCATCCGACAGGATGGGACAGTCACGAGAAGATCGAGTGCATCCATCTGACCTGGGTCAAGAGCGCTACCGCCAACACCAAAAATGGTGTCTCGTACATCACTAGCGCTTGAACCACGGCGCATATCACGCCACGCAAAGCCGATTCGCTTTGCTACCTCAAGTTCGAGATCACTGTGGATGTCGTTCGGCATCTGTGTGTTCGTCATCTACTAACTAGGGTAATCGCATGGGAGCAAATGTGGATGGTCAGGACGTTCCGCAGACTCCTCTTGAAATGCTCGATGTCATGGCGAGCCAGCAAGCGACTTTGTCTCCCACACTGCGACAAGTGGAGTTGTACACAACGCGCGGACTTTTGTCCCTTCTGTGGCACGAGCCAGCTGGCATCGCCCGCAATGTTGCTGTGGTGATGATGGGCGGAGCGATGGGTGGCACTCTCGGACCAGGAGACGGGCTGTATCACGCGCTTGGTGAACAGTTGGCGAAACAAGACATTCCGTCTATTCGTATGAGTTATCGCAAGCCGAATGATTTAGATCGCTGTTGTGTTGATGCCGCAGCTGCTGTGCAATTACTGGTCGGTAGCGGCGCAGATTTAGTTGTTTTGATGGGCCACAGTTTTGGTGGCGCTGTTGCAATTCGAGTTGCAGTGGGACTGAGCGAAATGGTGGGCGGTGTCGTTACATTCGCAACGCAATCGGCCGGGTGCGAAGTTGCAGGAGGATTGCAAGGTAAGCCACTGCTGATGTTTCATGGTGATTCAGATTCCATCTTGCCGGTGGAGTCGAGTGAAGTGGTGAAGGCCATCGCTGGTTCTGGCGATCTGCACGTGATGCAAGGTGATGATCATTTACTGGCACGCAGTCACGATGAGATGCTCACCATTTTGAGTCCGTGGTTAGAGAAGGTTTTTGAAGGAGCTGGACAAGAATGAAGACACCACAAAACGTTGTTGTGTTGTTGTTGGACAGCCTCAACCGTCATGAACTTGGTGCATATGGTGGAACAAACTTCATCACACCAAATATTGATCGTTTAGCCGCACGGTCTGTTCGCTTTACGAATCATCACACGGGTTCACTTCCGTGTATTCCTGCACGACACGACATTTTGGTGGGTGCATGGGATTTTCTGTGGCGGCCGTGGGGCTCCATTGAGTTGTGGGAAGAACCCATCACGGCTTCGTTGCGTCGCAAAGGAGTTGTCACACAACTCATCACTGACCATCCGCACTTGTTTGAAACTGGTGGCGAGAACTATCACGGAGATTTCACTGCATGGGAATACGAGCGTGGACACGAAAGTGATCCGTGGAAGACTCGCCCCGATCCATCGTGGTTAGGAACTCCATCGTTTGGCCGCGGGCACACGCACTACGACAATTCGCGCGGATATTTCAGAGGAGAAGAAGATTTTCCTGGTCCACGCACCATGCAAGCCACTGCGCGTTGGTTACGTGAAGATGCACCGCATCACCGTGCACAGGGTGAACGTTTCTTTGTGTTTGTAGATGAGTTTGATCCGCATGAACCGTTTGACACACCAGACAATTGGGCCACCATGTACGACGACACGTGGGAGGGCCCACATTTGGTGTGGCCGCCATACGCAGTTGATGCGTTGAAAGATGGTGTGTTATCTGAACGCGATGCACGTCAGGTGCGCGCTCAGTACGGCGGCAAGTTATCAATGATTGATCATTGGTTAGGCAAAGTTCTTGATGCACTAGATGAAACAAACGGTTGGGATGACACCGCAGTCATCTTGTGCACAGACCATGGCCATTACCTCGGAGACAAAGACGCATACGACCGTGACATTTGGGGAAAGCCTGGCGTCCCGGTGTATAAACCGCTTGGACACATTCCAATGATGATGGCGTGGCCCGGTGTGATGCCTGGTACGTGTGATGCACTCACGACATCGACTGATCTTCACGCAACAATCGCAGATGTATTTGATGCTGACATCAAACACACAGCACATGGTTCGTCGCTTGTACCTGTGTTGTCTGGTACTGCTACATCGGTTCGCGATTGGTTGTTAACGGGAGTGTGGGGACGCGAAGTTCAATTAGTGACCGACTCGTGGCGCTATACCCGTGGACCACAAGGCGAGAACTATCCGCAGACAATGTGGTCTAACCGTTGGAGCACAATGCCCATCGCTGCATATCCGAATTACAAGATTCCAATGCCTGATCATCGTGCTGTCCTTGACTACATGCCAGGCAGCACGATTCCAGTCATTCGTCAGCCATTCGTTGAAGGAGATATGTTGCCATTCTGGGCGAGTGCGAAACGGTATGAGACATTGCTGTTTGATCGCAACGAAGATCCCGATGAGACCGTCAATCGGATTGACGATTCAATTGCGCGCGATGCGGAAGAGCTCTTGCGAGTTGCGTTAAAACAAGTCGATGCGCCATCGGAGCAATTTGAACGATTGGCGTTGGCTTAATCCTTGTCGTAGGGGCAATGTCTGCAGATGTTCTTGCAGCAGTACCCGCGGCGCTCTAAATACAAAGAGGTCATCACCATGAGACCTGTGTCTGGGTCCGTGTAAAAGTCGGAGCCGCTTTCAACAGCGCATTCGTGTGCACGTTCAGCTGCCGGGGTCATGCACCTATTGTGGCGTATCGGGGGAAGAAAAATACCGTCCGAGAATGTGCAGCATGACACCTAATGCGAGTAGTCCCACTGCAACGGCCAATGGCTGTACTTCTAACGAAGTTCGCCCGGGTCGATTACTCCGTCGTTATTGGAGTCCTTTCCAGGCAACGTTGATTGGTTCGGTTCAATTGCTAACCAGGTTGCTTTATCTATCAAGCCTGTTTGCTGAAGTTTTTTCTGTCCTTGAAAGTCGTACACAGCTTTAGCCATGCTTGGCCCAAAGTATCCATCGATGTTTGTTGCAAAACCAGCTTTCTTCAGTCGCTCTTGCATGACACGTACCGCGGTTCCTTGATCGCACTTTTCAATGGGGAAGTCAATCGCAGCGAAGTATCCAGTGCATGCACCGTTCATTTGAGCAACGATGTCTGCCTTTGAAGCTGTGCATTCTGTTTCGCTTGTGTATTTCAACAACGTGTTGGCAGGCCATATCAGACATGCGACGTCGCTAGGTGGAAGTTGAGCCAATGTGGCGGCTCCAACATTGGGTATGTAGCAACTCATGGCGTAGCGGGTGAGCGGTACGTCTCGTCGGCACGTCGCCGTGTTGACCCATTTACCGTTGTCTAAATGAAACAGGCGAGTCTGCGCACAACCTTCATCTGGACAGTTCCATGAATCACGGTCAGTGTCACCGAATGCCCAGGTTGGTGTGCATTTCTCAAGCCGAAGTTTCTCGCCGTACATGGCAGAGACTGATTTAGAGTCGCACGCAATTGTTTTCTCACCTGATGCTGGGTTCAACAACGGTGCGATTGTTGTTGTGGCCTGAATAGTGGTTGTTGTTTCGACAACAGGGGCCGGAGTTGTCTCTGTATTCTTCGAGTTAGCTGAACTGCACGCACTCAGGGCAATTGCCATGAGCACCACTGAATAGAGACGTTTCACATACTGAAATGTATCGGCGTGAAATCTGGTCTTTCCAGAGGTGACAGAATGTCCACAAGGGGGTTCATATGTCACGACTTCGTCAGGTATCGCGGGCTGAAGCACATGAGAGCGTGCTGCCTACCTACGAACTTCTCTTCGGTGACCGTGATCCGGTGGCTGAACCGGGAACAGCAACTGGAACACCTGGTGATTGGTGGACTGTGTTTGCGCTCGTCCCAGAAATTTTTGATCACGCAATGCGCGGTTTCGTTTTGTATCGCAGTCGTGACCGCATACTCGACTCGCAATTGCGTGAGTTGGGACAAACCCGCGTGGGTTGGGCTCGGGCCAGTCAGTTTGTCTATTCACAACACATCAAGTCAGCACGGTCTGCTGGAGTCAGTGAAGAAAAGATTGCAGCAATTCCACATTGGCAAACTGCAGATTGTTTTAGTTCGGCAGAACGTGCGGTCTTGGCGTATACCGATGCGCTTGTCTACGACGGTGGTCGAGTTGCAGATGGAGTGTTTGCAGCGCTGAAGGAACATCTCAGCGACGAAGAGATTCTGGAGTTCACATACATCACCGCGATGTATGACATGCATGCGGTGATGACAAAAGCATTGAAGCTTGAGTTTGATAACCGAGACGAACCAATGGTTGAAGTAGACGGCCCGGATGGGCCCGGAATGAAATTGAGAGTGCGATGAGCGGACTACAACGACGTAATGGCGTGCACCATGTTGCGTATGCATGCAAAGACCCCGAAGCAACGCGACACTTCTATGAAGATTTGTGCGGGTTCCCTCTTGTACATACCGAAGTGACACGAGTTCCCGACAGTGAAGCGTTCTTTCGTCATCTCTTCTTCGATCTTGGTGACGGCACATGCATTGCGTTCTTCGACTTGCACGGCGTGGGGGAGAAGACAGACTGGAAATCAGATGTATCAGACTCCGTTGGATTACCAATTTGGGTGAATCACATTGCGTTCGCGGCAGACGAAGAACGTCAACAGCAAGCAAAGGCGTCATTGTCTGCCGGTGGAATTGAACCAATCATGGATGTCGACCATGGATGGTGTCATTCCATTTACTACGTGGATCCCAACGGAATCATGGTGGAATTCTGCAGAGATACTCCAGGCTTTGAATCAAACCCTGAGGAAGCTCGCGCCGCTCTTCGTTAAATGGCCTTGGGTTAGGTCACCCTGAGAGACAATGTCTTTGAGGTTTTCTTTTTCTTCTTGTCAGTAATTGTGACGGTTACTTTGCAGGTGCCAGTAGATGCCGCGATGACTTTGGTCTTCACCACGCGACATACTTTCTTGGTCTTGGAAGTCATTGCAACCTTTGCGCCCGCTGGAACTGTCAACTTGAGGCGCTTTAAGATAGAAGACTGACTCACTGTAATCACCAACTTGATGTCGTCACTTGACGCACTGGTTGCAGGAGGAACAGTTGTCGTTGATGGCGCCACCGTAGTTAGAGGAGTGGTCGTTGTTGGTGAGGTTGTGGGTGTAGCAGGAGCCCCTCCGAGTTTCATGAGGAGAACCTGAGTTGCATTGTTCTCTCGAACCCCACCACCTATTAGAAATTGCGATTCTTGAATTTGAGTGACTGTTTCAAAGTAGATGTCCATGTCCTTCGGTAGAGACACAACTCCATTCGATCCAAAATCGCTATTCATTTGACCATTTGCACGAATTTTGGAGACAAATCCCTGAGCTGTTTGTCGTGCATTTCGATGGTACATGGTCCCCACCAAAATGAAGTCAGAATCGGTAGCTGTCATTGTTGACTGTCCGGCCCACGTCATCGTGCTGGTGTCATAGACGGTGTATTCCCGACGTCCAGTGGAATTGAATTGAGAATTTGTTGACCCATTTGGTTGTAGCTGCATCACTACATCGACGTCGGTCGGATTGGAAGCCCAACCGCCAATCGTGATGAGGCCGTTCGTTGCGACGTGCACTGTTGAAATTGCATCTAGCGAATTTGTAGTTCGAGTTTCCCACAAACGAATGCCTGTGGAATTGAAAGACGTATCAAGTGTTCCATCAAGATTCATTCGGGCGACAAAGGCGTGATCAACGCTGTTGATGTAAGTGCCACCAGCAAGCATCAGTTTTCCGTTTGCTGGAAAGGTATCTAAGTAATACGCGTTGGAAATAGGCCGAACAACCCCAGGAATATTGTTTGAGTCGCTGAAGGATGTATCCAAACTCCCATCATTCAGATACTTAAAAATCTGCGCTGAATCGGTGTTGTAGTCATAGCGATAGGAAGAAACATAAATTGCACCATTTGAAGCGATTGTCAACGAACGCGCATCCAATAATGCTGCGTTATCACTTGTTGTAGTGGTTCCGCTTACCCCAAAACTGCTATCCAATGAACCGTTTGCATTTATTCGACTCAGTGAAATCTTGGGTCGTATTTGATAATCGTCGTTTCTTTCGGTTGACAAGAGAAGAACCTTCCCGTCGTTCTGAACTTGTGCATCTTGGATAAACCATTGAATGGCATGACTTGGAGGAGCAAGAGAGACGTAACCATTTGTTCCAAAAGTTGTGTCAAGAGTTCCATTTGATAAGAATTTGAAAACTGCGGGACGAGACAGTGATTGTCCGTAGTTGTATCCGACTGATGTGCGTGCAATCACAAGGATCGTTCCGTCTGGTTGCGGAATGATTTTCTTGGTGTCGGAGCTCCACGAGAGTTCATTGATTTGGCCCAGTCCGAGTTGAAAGGTCGGATCGTAGGCGCCACTAGCTGTGAGACGAATGAGTCTGCGTTGGTCACCAGTTTCTGAATAGACCGTTACTAGGACGTTTCCAGTTGATTGAGTGGTGAGTGAGGCTGCAGATGCATTGATGCCGCCGTACGTGCAGACCGCGCATTGACTAGAGGTGTTAATAGTTCCGTTTGCCTGAATTCGCATGAAACCAGGCGATGTGCCCGAGGTGATGGGGAAAACGAAGTTTCCATTGGACTCTTGGGCGAGGGAGTAAATCCAATAATTTCCCGCTCGAGGCGTGTTTGTTAATACAAATCCATTTGATCCAAAAGTGTTGACTGGAATCCCACCCGCATCAAACTTTGCCATGCCGTAGTACGCGGTTCCGTTGGCAGCGTTTGCATGACCAGCTATAGCGATTGATCCGTCATTCAGAACCGCAAGTGCAGTCATGGCTGATTCGTCTTCGTTAGCGAAGGGGGTGATGATCATTCCATTGCTGTTTCCAGATGCACCATCGAAGCTCTGATCGAGATATCCGCTTGGCTGAAGCTTGACAAGGACAACAGCGAGCTTTCCGTTTGAATCCCACGTTGATCCAAGAGCGATAGTGGAACCATCGGTCAACACGCGTATTGCAAATATTTGTGAGTAACCACGAGCTCCACTTGCTCTCGGCGTGACAGTCGTGCCGCCACCGTTGTTCCATTCGTAATCAGTCGTGCCATCTGAAGTGATGGCGGTGATGAAGAACGAATTATTTCCCATGTTTGGGATGTATATATTTGTTCCAACGATGATTCGGTTGCTTGATTGGTGAACGGCAATTGTCAGAGAAGATGTCTCAAAGCGACTTGCCGGAAAACTCTGAAGAGAGAACATTCCGTCCTCGCCGAATGTTGTATCTAATATGCCGCTAGTCGTAAATCGGTAGACGCGAAGATACGAAGCATTATTTGTCCAGGTAAATCCGGCCACGACCACCTTATTGTCAGATTGCATTGCGATTGTCGGAGTTCCCAGGGGAATGCTTTTGGTTCGGCCATTCGTTCCGTAGGTGGCGTCAAGTGTTCCGTTCGAGTTGTAGCGAACGATGGAAAATCTTGACTCTCCAACGCGAACATTGATTTGAATGTCGCTGTAGTGGCGTCCCGCAGAGTCAGTCAGAATGTTCTGAGCGGCCACATCTGATAGCTGTAACGGAATAGTTGCTCGCGCGATTCCATTTGTGCCGAATGTTGAATCAAATGGTGACGGAACGACTGCATGAACAACAGGTGCGTGGGTCAGTGTCACTGCAGTTGCTGCTAGAACAACGACAACTGCGGCTCGGAGACGGCGGAGTTTCATGAGATCTCGTTTCTAGATACTTCTCTAGAAATGTACTTGAAAACTAAATAATTATCTAGCGGTTCGCCTGAGGATTCAGCAGGTACCGAAAAGTGTCAACGGTGGCCTCATTGACGGAGTCTGAAAGGGCCGAGTCGCCCGTAATGTCCACCAAAATACGACCCAAGAACATCGCCTGCATCAGATACACCAAGGCATCCAGCGGAATTCGAGGCGAAATTAAGCCTTTCTCCTGAGCCATGGCAAATGACTCCACCAAGTAGCTAGAGCCCTTCATCTGCGATTCAGCAATCAAGGTTCGAAGTGATTCATCTTCAACTGAAGCTGCGAGAGTTCGAATTCGACGCCCGCGCTGTTCTCGAAGTGCATCTGAACCATTGATACGTGTGAAGTTGGCGAGGAGTTCGAAGAGTTCTTCGCCACTCTTGCCAGATTCAATGACTGAACGGATGATTTCATTTTCATTTTTGAGAGATGTTTTCAACAAGACTGCTTCGCAATGGGAGATCAATCCGTGACGACTCCCGAAGTGGTGATACAAAGACCCGCGAGCAACCCCGGACTCCCGAAGGACATTTTCCAGATTGAAGTTGATTGAACCACTTCGTTGCAGTTCCTCAACACCAAATTTGATCAATGTCTCCATTGTGGAGGCGCCATTCAGATTTTTTCTCGTCTTGCCTCCAGATTCAGCCATGTAGAAATTCTTTCACAACTCGCAACTATCACAATCTGTTGTTGCTCAGTCTTTACGACACAACAACCTTGATGTTGTACGCCTTTGCCTTGCCCTTCTTGGGGGTCACTGTGAGCGTGAGAGAACATGTTCCCTTCTTCAATGTTTTCACCGAGGTGCCGGAAACTTTGCAAATCTTTGCGGACGACTTAGAAATTTTTGGAACTACTTTTGATGTTGATGGAACACTCACTTTGAGATTCTTCACTAGACAAGTTCTATTCAGCGTTTGCCCTACCTTGCCCGCGCATACAGGAGCTACTGAAACAACTAAAGGAGTTTTCGTTGGTGAAGTGGGTGCCACAGTTGTTGACGATGTTGAAGTGGTGGGAATTGGACTACACGAAATGGATGCTGTGGCAGACGTTGTATAACCGGTCGGACACGGTGTTTGGGATGTTGCACCGCTGACATTCACGAAGTATCCAAGAGATGCATTCACACATGGCACATATCCTGTCGCGCTGTATGTACCTGGCGTACATGGAGCAAGTGGCGTGTATGTGATGGATGCAATTCCGTTTCCGCTACGCACTCCAGTTTGGTTGTTTGTGGCGGTCACAACACTTGAGTCCCACCAAGTGCTTCCACCTGCACCTCCACCATTTCCGATTCCAGAACCTCCTCCGAAATATCCGCCACCGCCGCCAGCACCGCCGTAGGAGCCGACACCAGCATCGCCGCCCTGCCCAGAAGATCCATTTCCACTGCAAAAATCGCTGACTGAGTCGCCGGTTTCATCAACACAGGCGCCTTGGCCCCCAGCGCTTTGGCTTCCCCCAGTCGCTTCGCGCGAAATGTCGAAAGGAACCGCAACGCTGAATGTGTTTCCGCCGGTAGTGCCACCGCCGCCACCGTTCGTTTGTCCGCCAGCACCGCCACCGCCGCCAGCAGTTGCGATCAGTGTGTCGGAGTTATTGACGACTTTGAATAATGACGTCGCACCTCCGCCCCCTGCTCCGTATCCGATTCCACTTTGTGGAGAGATGTACCCGTCTCCACCGTTTGGCCAACCTCCAGCCATGGGAATATCATGCGCAACACCAACGGTGAACCCCTCACCTTGTTGACCTACTTTCACTTTGAAGACGTCACCTGGGGAAACATCGATAGTGGCCGAGACGTAACCACCTTTGCCAGGGTTACCTGAGTTGTTGATGTTGACCAGTGCTCCACCTTCGGCGCCGGAAAGGCTCACACTGATGGAAAAGACGCCATTCGGCACTGTAAAGGTGTCAATTTGACCTGTGTATGTGTAGTCAACTGTTTGGCTATTCGTTGCAGACACAGTCTCTAGAGCAACATTTGTGGTTATCACCGAAGTGAAGATTCCTGTAGCAGCAATCGTCAACAAGATGGCGATGAGTCGTTTCATGATCCAAACCTACAATTCAATTGATGCACTAGCCAGGGTTCAGTATCCAGTCGCGGGCAATTCTCACTCGTACTTGAGAGAAACTATTTTGAGAGATGGCCTTAATCGGGTGAATTAAGCAGAACTTAAGCCTTGTGGCGTAAATTTAGGACATGCATTTGGCAAAAACGTCTCGTCGCCCGCTTGTTATTTCCGTCGTACTCTCCGTTATCGGGTTGGCCACCTTTCCCTCATCGGTGTCGGCATCTGCTCGCGCAGTCTCGGCGTTGTC